>Ga0255773_10000278_pt1 | contig 54808 bp, 45 predicted proteins | sample 011ome_17_FD_179971 | JGI IMG/M metagenome (GOLD analysis project Ga0255773, IMG submission 179971) | Coastal salt marsh microbial communities from the Groves Creek Marsh, Skidaway Island, Georgia - 011502XT metaG (version 2) | ecosystem: Environmental > Aquatic > Marine > Intertidal zone >... | reverse complement strand
TAGCTGAAAAAATTAGATATGAAACTTTAGGAGGTAAAATGCTTAAAGGTATAGAAAAAAACTTTACCGAAAATTATCAACAGATAGTTAATCTAAAACGAAAAGATCAGCTCAAAACAAAAGATGATGTCCCAGTTGTTGAGGCATTTGAATTATATATGTTAAAAAATTTTCATAAAATTAAGTTAAACTCGTTAACTTCTAAAATGTTGGGCTTTTGGGAAACCGAATTTGATCAATCAATTAGCAAACATATAAAATTTCTTAAAGAAAATTTAGAAAATCAAAATAAATATAGTTCAAAATTTTCAGAAATATTTGAGCAAATGGATATTTTTGAAAGTGAAGATAATGAAGAAACTAAAGAGGAAAATCCTGAAGAAGGCCAGGATAATCCATCAAATGATGATGAGGAAAGTGACTCTGAGGATAAAAAAGATCAAAACAAAGAAGAAGAAACAGAAGCAAGTTTAGATGCTGATTATAATATTGATGAATTTAAAATGGATGAACAATTAGTTGATACAGACTCTGATAAAGAAAGTTCAGAACAGGTAATTCAAAAGAAAATTTTAAATAATATTAATCTTGAATATAAAATATTTACTTCAGAATTTGATGAAGTAATTAAAGCCGAAAACCTAGAGAATGCTGATGAGTCCAAAAAATTAAGAAAAACACTGGATCAACAATTAGTTGGTTTTCAAGACGTCATTACCAAGCTTGCTAATAAACTACAAAGACAACTTTTAGCAAAACAAAATCGTGCTTGGGAATTTGATCTTGAAGAAGGCTTACTTGATAGTTCAAAGCTACCAAGAATAATAATAGATCCTTATAATTCGTTATCTTTTAAAAAAGAAAAAGATTTAGAATTTAAGGATACAGTGGTTACACTATTAATTGATAACTCAGGATCGATGCGAGGAAGACCAATCACCATAGCAGCAATTTGTGCAGATATCTTATCAAGAACTTTAGAAAGATGTTCAGTTAAAGTTGAAATACTTGGTTTCACTACAAAAAATTGGAAAGGTGGTCAAAGCAGAGAGGCCTGGAATAAAAACGGTAAACCTAAAACTCCCGGTAGACTTAATGACTTAAGACATATTATTTACAAAGGTGCAGATACGCATTGGCGACAAGCAAAAAGTAACATTGGCTTAATGTTAAAAGAAGGTTTGCTTAAAGAAAATATAGATGGAGAAGCAATTACATGGGCATTTAATAGATTAAAAAAAAGAAAAGAAGAAAGAAAAATCTTAATGGTAATTTCTGATGGTGCACCTGTTGATGACTCAACCCTTTCTGTTAATTCAGGAGATTTTTTAGAAAAACATTTAAAGAAAATGGTAAAATTTATTGAAGAGAAAACAGAAATTGAAATTTTAGCTATAGGTATAGGGCATGATGTTTCTAGATATTATGACAGAGCAATTAAAATTACAGATGTTAATGAACTTGGTGATGTAATGGTCTCTCAATTAAGTTCGCTATTCGATGCAAAAGCTAAATTGCATTAAATATTAACAAGTTTTTTATTATTCCACTTAATTATTACTTCCGCACCACTTCTTGTTTTAGAATTTCCACATTTCACAGATGCAAAATTTTTTTCTAATAGAGTTTTTCCAATAAAAATCCCAAGTCCTAACCCTGAAAGCTCATTATTTTTTGAAGATTTTAAATAAGGTTCGCCAATCTTAGGTAATATATCTCTTGGGTAGCCCGGACCATCATCCTCAATACTGATTTCGGTAATTTCACTATCACTTCTAAGATTTATTATAACACTATCTTTGGAATACTTATTGGCATTACCTATAAAATTTCTTAAACCATAAACAATTTCAATTGATTTTGTAATTTTAAAACTGTTTGAGTCTTGTTCATAATTAAATACAAAATTTTTAGAACTAATCTCTTTAAAAGATAAGATTATTTCATTTAAATAATCTCTTACGCTTATGTCTCGATCTATAAATTCATCTTCTTCTATTGGATTTAAGGATAATTTTTTCAAGATCTGATTACACCTTTCAACCTGGCTAGATAATAATTCAATATCTTTTTGCACGTCTTTATTATTTTTAAATTGCTTCATTAATTCTTGAGTAATAATTTTTATTGTAGAAAGTGGGGTTCCTAAAGAATGTGCAGCAGCAGCAGCCTGACCCCCTAAAGATAAAATTTCATGTTCTTTAGCCATTACCTCTTCCATTCTATTTAATGCTTCTTTTCTAATCCTGGACTCATTTCCAAAAGAAAGTGCAAAATAATTCAAAAAAAATAAAGCTATAATTAGAGATATTGAAATAGAATAATAAACAAATGGATTAATTATATTTGTCAAATTTACTGGGTAAGGCAAAGGTTGATAAAAAAAAGTTAAAGTTAAAATTAATAAAGTTGTTATCAAAACTAAAAATAAACTGGTTTTAAAACCTAAATTAGAGGATGAAAAAACACTTGGAATAATTAAAAAAATTATAAATGGATTTGAAACTCCCCCTGTAAGATATAACAAAATAGCTAATTGCAAAATATCAATTAGCAAAAATATAAAAGATGATCTCTCTGAAATTTGAACTTTTTTATAAATAAAAACTAAATAAAAATTTGATAAGATACCAACTAAAATAATTAGATTTGCAGTTAAAAAATCAAATCTTAAATCAAATAAAAAATAAACTAGATTGATTGAAATTAATTGACCAAGAATTCCTATCCATCTCAAAGTAGCATAGGTTGATTTTTTTAAAGAAAAATATTTTGAAGTTTCAAAAAACTTCATTATTAAATGTCTAGATTTTGTACATTTATAGCATTAGAGACTATAAAATCTTTTCTTAATGCAACGTCATTTCCCATTAAAGTATGAATTAGTTTTTGATCAGTTTTTGGATCTTTCGAATATTGTACCTGTAATAGGTTTCTTGTTTCAGGGTCTAATGTAGTGCTCCATAATTCTTCAGGATTCATTTCACCTAATCCTTTGAATCTTTGAATATTCATTTTAGATTTTTCAAGATCGAGTTCTTTTAAGAATTCCTTTGAACCCTTTTTCATTTTTTTTAATTCTTTGCTATTTTTAATAATGTAGTCCTCTAATTCTTTTTCATCTTTAATATAAATACCTTTTGATCCTTTATTAATTTTAAATAGAGGTGGCTGTGCTAAATAAACATGACCATTCTCAATTAATTTATTAAACGGTTTATTATTAAAAAAAGTCAGCAATAGAGCTCTGATATGAGAGCCATCAACATCAGCATCTGTCATAATAATAATTTTTCCATATCTCAGATCTTTTAAATCTATCTCATGTGCTTTTGGATCTAGACCTAAGGCGTTAATCAATGTCACAATTTCATTTGATGAAATCATCTTTGACAGAGCTTTGGTTCTATGTTCTGAGCCATCACTATTGCCATTTTTTTTTAGAGAAATCTCCTCAACATAAGTATTCAAAATTTTTCCTCTTAACGGTAAAACTGCTTGATTTGCTCTATTTCTTCCTTGTTTAGCTGAACCACCAGCTGAATCACCCTCAACAATAAACAATTCTGTTCCTTCTTGCTTACCAATTTGACAATCAGCTAATTTTCCTGGAAGACCACTTAACTCTAGGGCGCCTTTTCTTCTTACATTTTCTCTAGCTTTTCTAGCCACATCTCTTGCTAAAGCAGCTTGAATTATTTTAGCTAGAATAATTTTTGCTACAGCTGGGTTTTGATCAAACCATATTGATAATTTTTCATTTACAATCGTTTCAACTATTGTCCTTACTTCAGAAGAAACTAACTTATCTTTTGTTTGTGATGAAAATTTTGGATCAGGGATTTTTGTAGATAAAACACAAGTTAATCCCTCTTTTATATCATCACCTGAAATTGCTAATTTATTTTTTTTGAGAAGGTTATTATCATTTGCATATTTATTGATAACTCTTGTTAATGCACTTCTAAAACCTAAAATATGTGTTCCACCATCTTTTTGATAAATATTGTTAGTATATGGATACACATCTTCAGCATAAGTGCCGTTCCATTGAAGTGAGCATTCTAACTCTATGTTATCTTTCTTGCCCTCTATATAAATTGGTTTTTTAAACAAATCATTCTCATTTTTATTTTGTAATTTTTCTCTTTTTTCATCTAAAAATTGAACAAATTCTAAAACACCTCCATCAAATTTAAATTCTGTGACTTTTTCTTTCTTTTGACTAGCATCAGTAAAAATTATTTTTATGCCTTTATTTAAAAAAGCAAGTTCTCTCATTCTTTTTATGAGAATATTTGCACTAAACTTAGTTGAAGAAAAAATTTCTTTTGAAGGTGAAAAAGTAATTTCAGTACCAGTTTCTTTAGAATTACCAGTAATTTTGAGTGGAGCTTTTGCTTCTCCATTTTTAAATTCTATATAATGTTTTTTTCCATCTCTATGAATTTCTAATTGTAATTTTTCTGATAACGCATTGACAACTGAAACTCCTACCCCATGCAATCCCCCAGAAACTTTATAAGAATCATGATCAAATTTACCACCCGCATGAAGTTGTGTCATAATCACTTCTGCTGCTGATTTTTTTTCACCTTTATGCATATCAACTGGGATACCTCTTCCATCATCTTTAACTGTAACGGTTCCATCAGCATTAATTCTAACATTAATATTTTTACAGTGGCCAGCTAAAGCCTCATCAATAGAATTATCTACAACCTCATAAACCATATGGTGTAAACCAGTTCCATCATCAGTGTCACCAATGTACATTCCAGGTCTTTTTCTAACTGCTTCAAGTCCTTTTAGAACTTTAATAGAGTCTGCCTGATAAGTATTTTTATTTGTCATTTTTTAATTTTTGGAAAAGAAAATTATAACATTTTTTTTAGAAAAATGTTTACTTATAATCGGTGAGAAGATTAGAAAACTGACGAAAAAGCCTTTATAAATAGGCTTTTTAATGGCGGAGAGAGCGGGATTCGAACCCGCGAAAGAGTTACCCCTTTACACGCTTTCCAAGCGTGCGCCTTCAACCACTCGGCCACCTCTCCATCTTATTTTTCTTTATTAATTTTTAGCACACCTATAAATGCTTCTTGTGGAATTTCTACTTTTCCAAATTGTTTTGATCTTGCTTTACCTTTTTTTTGTTTTTCTAACAATTTTCTTTTTCTATCCGTAGCACCACCACCATGTATTTTAGTTAATACATCCTTCTTAAAGCCTTTAATAGTTTCTCTTGCTATAATTTTGCCACCTATTGCCGCTTGAACTGGAATCATAAAATTATGTCGTGGAATTAAATCTTTTAATTTTTCACATACTTCTCTTCCTGTTCTTTGTGCGAAATCTTTATGTATCATCATTGCTAAAGCATCGACTGGCTCACCATTCACTAAAATTCCTAATTTAACTAGATCACCTTCTCTATGGCCAATAATTTCATAATCAAAACTTGCATAACCACTTGTCATAGATTTTATTTTGTCATTAAAATCGAAAACTACTTCATTAAGAGGTAGCTCATAAGATAACACCGCTCTATTACCTGAGTATGTTAAATTAGTTTGAACGCCTCTTTTGTCTTGGCATAATTTAATAATTGATCCAAGATATTGATCTGGCGTTATAACTGTTGCTTTTATCCACGGCTCCTCAATCATTTTAATAAGAGTTGGGTCTGGTAAACTTGATGGATTATGTAAATCTTTTGTAATTCCATTATTAAGATGAATTTTATAAACAACACCAGGAGTGGTTGTTAGTAGATTTACATCAAATTCTCTTTCTAATCTCTCAGTTATTATTTCTAAATGAAGCAAACCCAGAAAACCACATCTAAAACCCAATCCAAGTGCAGAAGAAGACTCTGCCTCAAAAGAAAAACTAGCATCATTTAATTGTAATTTTGCTAAACCATCTTTTAATTTTTGATATTCAGAACTATCCACTGGAAACAATCCACAAAAAACAACTGGCTTACTTGGTTTGAACCCTGGCAATGCATTTACATTTGGCTTAGAAGCATCACAAATTGTATCTCCCACTTTTGTTTCAGAAAGAACTTTAATTCCAGTAGTTATAAAACCTATCTCTCCAGCGTTTAATTCGTTCATATCCTTGGGTTTAGGTGTAAAAACTCCTACTTTTTCAACAATATACTCTTGATTAGTAGACAACATCTTAATCTTCATATTTTTTGAAATTTTACCATCAATGACTCTAATTAAGATTACTACACCTAGATATGTATCGTACCAACTATCAACTAATAAACATTTTAAATTTTCATTTTGATTTCCCTCTGGAGCTGGTAATTTTTTAACAATTTCTTCAAGAATATCCTCTATTCCTTCACCTGTTTTTCCAGAACATGGGACTGCATTTTCTGTTTCTATTCCAATTACATCCTCAATTTGTTTTTTTGTTTTTTCTAAATCAGATGCTGGTAAATCAATTTTATTTAAAACTGGAATAATTTCATGATTGATATCTAAAGCTTGGTATACGTTTGCTAATGTCTGTGCCTCAACACCCTGAGTGCTATCTACAATCAATATAGATCCCTCACATGCATATAATGATCTACTAACCTCATAACTAAAATCTACGTGTCCAGGGGTGTCAATTATATTTAAAATATAATCTTTTCCATTTTTTGCTTTATAATTTAGTTTTACTGTCTGAGCCTTAATTGTAATTCCTCTTTCTCGTTCAATATCCATTGAGTCAAGAACTTGGGCTTTCATTTCTCGATCAGTTAGACCACCACACTTATGAATAATTCTATCTGCTATTGTAGATTTTCCATGATCAATGTGTGCAATTATCGCGAAGTTTCTTATGTGATCAATTTTATCCATTGTTTATGATCTAATTTTCGCACCAATCTTTTTTTCAACAGTTTCGATCACCAATTTATTAATTCTATCTAAATCATCATCATTAAGGGTTTTGTCTGATGACTGAATAGTTAAGTTAATTGCCACAGATTTTTTATCATTTGGTATATTTTCGCCCTCATACACATCAAAAATATTTGAATTCTTAATCAATCCTTTATCAATATTATTGATGATTTCTAAAATATCTTGAGCTTCAATATTTTTATCAACTATGAATGCAAAATCTCTTTCTGATTTCTGAAAATCTGAAGTTTCATATTTTGGCTTTTGATCATTTAACGATTTTTTTGTGACTTTTAAATTATCAAGAAAAATTTCAAATCCCATCAAGGCTTCTGTTTTAATATCAATTTTTTTTAAAATATTTGGATGTATCTCACCAAAATATGCTGCAAGATTTTCTTTACCTTTGTTTAAAAATATTCTGCCTGATTTTCCAGGATGATAATAATCAGGAGCTTGGTCATCAATATAAAGTTTAGATTTATGATATCCAGCCTCAACTATAGTCTGTATTACATCCCTCTTTACGTCAAATACATCAACATTTCTTGATTTTTCCAGCCAAGATGATCTTGAAATTTTTCCAGCTTTTAAACCAGTTAAAACAGTTTCTTGCTCTCCAGGCTTTGTCCCATTGAATATTGGACCTATTTCAAACAAAGCAACATCTTTGAAACCTCTATTTATGTTTTTATTTAGATAAATAATTAAATTTGAAAAAATAGAATTTCTTAGAACATTTAGATCTGCGCTAATGGGATTAATAATTTTTGATTGATTTTTATTTTTGCAGAATAGTTCATTGACCTTAGAATCCGAGAAAGACCACGTAATAGCCTCAAGGTAACCTTTGGAAGCCACAGCTCTTTGCAAAAAATGAAATAATTTTTGAGATTTATTTAAAGTAGGTTTATTTCTAGCTTTTTTGGGTTCAATTGTTTCTATCTTGTCGTATCCATAAATTCTGACTAATTCCTCTATAATATCAATTTCTTGATTAATGTCAGGTCGCCAACTTGGGACGGTTAGTGAAAGAATATTTTGTTTCTTTTGAATAATAAAACCTAAATTATTTAATATTTCTAAAATTTCTTTATTTGAAATTTCAAATCCAGAAATTTTCTTAAATGAGTCTGGGTTAAAATCAATGATTGTATTTTTAAATTCATTAATTGACTGAACATCAATCATGCTTACAGATCCTCCACAAATTTGAGTTATAAGCTCAGCAGCTCTATTCAATCCTTGTTCGATAGATTGAGGATCTATCCCTCTCTCAAATCTAAATTTTGCATCAGTATCAATATTAAGTTGTTTGGCAGTTTTTCTTATTGATCTTGGGTCAAAGTAAGCAGATTCAATTAAAACATTTTTTGTGTCTAATTCTGTACCTGAACGTTCTCCACCAATAATTCCTCCTAAGCCAAGCACTCCTGAATTATCTGAAATGACACACATATCATTGTCTAATTTATAATCTTTATTATCAAGCGCTTTGAAACTTTCACCTTTTTTTGAATTTCTGACTACTATTCCCTTATCGATTTTATCAGCATCATAGGCGTGTAAGGGTCTGTTTAAATCAAACATAACATAATTTGTAATATCTACTATTGCTGAGATCGGTTTTTGACCTATTGAAATTATTTTTTCTTTTAGCCAGTCTGGACTTTGAGTATTCTTAACATTGGTTATCAAGCAACTCCCAAAAAAAGAACAGCCTTGATTTTTTTCATTTAAAATTTTTACACTTACAGTCTGTTTATCTTTTGAGTTAATTTTATTAGATTTAAACTCTTTTAATTTTCCAAAACCTGCGGCAGCTAGATCTCTAGCAATACCCCTAACACCTAAACAATCTGGCCTGTTAGGTGTAATAGATATATCAATTATATTTACTGTACTTTTTGAGAAATAGTTTTCACCAATTTTGTTCGCATAGTTTTTTTCATCAAGTTCTGTAATACCTTCGCTATCTTCAGAAAGATTTAATTCAGACTCAGAACAAAGCATTCCATGTGAGGTAACTCCTCTAATTTTAGCAACTACTAACTTCATTTTATTCTTAGGTATTACGGCCCCTGGAGGTGCATAAATTGTGATCAATCCTTCCCTTGCATTAGGCGCTCCACATACAACTTTTAAAATATTTTGATTGCCAATATCTACATCACAAACTTTAAGTCTATCAGCATCTGGATGGGGTTCAGTTTTTAATATTTTTGCAACTAAAAATTTTTCTAAATCATCAGATGGCTTCTCAACACTTTCTACTTCTAGACCAATATCAGTTAATTTATCCAATAACTGGTCTTCACTAAATTTAGTATCTAGGTGTTCTCTAAGCCAATCAAAAGTTATTTTCATCGACTTAGACCTCTATAATTAGTTGGTACATCTAGAGGATCAAAGCCATAATGATTTAACCATCTATAATCGCACTCAAAGAAAGCCCTTAAATCATTAATGCCATATTTTAACATTGCTAGGCGATCTATTCCTATTCCAAAAGCATATCCTTGATAATTTAAAGGATCGACTTTTGCATTTTTCAGAACATTTGGATGAACCATACCGCAACCTAGTATTTCAAGCCATTTATCTCCTTCTCCAATTACAATCTTCCCGTCCTTTATCTCATAACCGATATCAACTTCAGCTGAAGGTTCAGTAAATGGAAAATGACTTGGCCTAAATCTCATTTTAATTTTATCAACCTCAAAAAATTCTTTAATAAAATAATTTAAACAACCTTTTAAGTGACCCATATTAATATCTTTATCTATATGTAGGCCTTCTACTTGATGAAACATTGGAGCATGTGTTTGATCACTATCCGATCTATAAGTTCTACCTGGTGCAATAATCTTGTAAGGCGGTTTTTCTTTCAACATTGTTCTTATTTGTACCGGTGAGGTATGAGTTCTTAATAAAAACTCTTTATTTTCATCAAGATAAAATGTGTCGTGCATATCTCTTGCTGGATGATTGTCTGGAGTATTTAACGCTGTAAAGTTGTAATATTCATTTTCAACATCTGGGCCTTCTTCAACACTAAAACCAATTTCTGAAAATATTGAAGAAATTTCATCAATAGTCTGTGAAACAGGATGAATTTTACCTTGAACAAAAGATCGTTCCGGAAGCGTAATGTCAACTTTTTCTTTTACTAATTTTTCATTTATTTGAGCTGTTTCAATTTCATTAACTTTTGAGTTTATTAAATCTTGAAGTTCATCTTTTATAGAATTTAAATCAGCTGCAAATTTTTTTCTTTCTGTTTCTGCAACTGCGCCTATATTTTTAAATTGAGATGAAATTAAACCATTTTTACCAAACAACTCTGTTTTGATTTGATTGACTTGATTGATATCAATTTTTGACTTTAATTTTGATAAATATTCGTCTTTGATTTTTTTAATATCTGACATTTTAACAGATTATTTCCTCACCAAATAAAAACAATAGTGAAGATTAATTTAAAGCTGATTGAGCTTTTTGAACTATAGTTTTAAAGGCTTCTGGACTATCGTATGCTATTTCTGCTAGTATTTTTCTGTCAATTTTAATTCCACACTTATTAAGACCATTAATAAATTTAGAATAAGTTAATCCTTCAGCTCTTACACCAGCATTAATTCTTTGGATCCACAATGACTTGAATTCTCTTTTTTTATTTCTTCTATCTCTATATGCATATTGCATAGCTTTTTCCATAGCTTGCTTTGCAACTCTGATAGTATTTTTTCTTCTGCCCCATTGACCTTTGACAGCTTTTAAAACTTTTTTATGTTTTGCTCGGCTAGTTACACCTCTTTTAACTCTTGCCATATTAACCTCTTAGACTGTAAGGCATGTACGATTTTACAATTTTTCCATCTTGTTTTGACATCGCAGTAGTGCCTCTTAATTTTCTGATTTGAGAATTTGTTCTTTTTATCATGCCATGTCTTTTACCAGCTTGGGCAGTCATTACTTTGCCTGTTGCTGAGATTTTAAATCTCTTTTTTGCTGAGCTTTTTGTTTTTAGTTTTGGCATAATTCTGCGGAGTTATACAAAGATTGTTATAAATTTACAACCCCTATTAAGGCCTATAAAGGCTGAATTACCATGATCATTTGCTTACCATCAAACTTTGGATGAAGCTCTATCTTACCAATATCCTTCATATCTTCTTTGATCTTATTCATTAGCTCATTCCCTAAATGAGAATGTTGAAGTTCCCGACCCTTAAATCTTATTGTGAATTTTACTTTATCCCCTTTTGAAATAAATTTTTTTGCATTTTTTACTTTAAATTCATAGTCATGAGTTTCTGTTACAGGTCTCATTTTGATTTCTTTAAGAGCTACAATTTTTTGTTTCTTTTTTGCTAGATTTGCTTTTTTTTGGGCATCATATTTATATTTGCCCATATCCATTATTTTACAAACTGGTGGATTAGCATTCGGTGCAATCTCAATTAAATCTAAACCCAGATTTTTTGCCATCGAAATGGCTTCATTTGTATTCAACACACCAAGATTTTCACCCTCGCTGCCAATAACTTGTACTTCAGGGGAAGAAATCCTATTATTTGATCTTGGACCTCTATCCTTGGTTCGTCTTTGAAAATAATTTTGTTTAAAGTCTGCCACTTAGTTTGATGATGCTTTATTTAAAGCAGAGAAAGTTTTTAAGAATAAATCTAAATCCATATTTTCTTGTTTATTACTATCCAATCTTCTAATCGTTACACTGTTACTGTCAACTTCTTTTTTACCACAAATTAATAAAAGAGGTATTTTTGCTAATGAATGATCCCTTATTTTATAATTTAAGTTGTGTTTTTTTAAATCTACGACTGAACTAATACCCACTTTTTTAATTTTATTAGCAACTTCAATAGCATAATTTTCAAAATCTTCTGATATAGGGATTACAACAGTTTGCAAAGGAGATATCCAAAAAGGAAATTTTCCAGCGTAATGTTCAATCAATATTCCTATAAATCTTTCTAAGGAACCAAACAAAGCACGATGAAGCATAACTGGGACTTTTTTAACACCATCGTTGTCAACATATGAAGCGTCTAATCTACCTGGTAAATTTAAATCTACTTGCAAAGTTCCGCATTGCCAATCTCTGCCGATCGCATCCCTTAAAACAAATTCGATTTTAGGGCCATAAAAAGCACCTTCACCTTTGTTAATTGTATACTCAAGTTTAGATGCTTTAACAGCATCTAGTAAAGCAGACTCTGCTTTATCCCAAACACTATCATCACCAACCCTTAGATCTGGTCTATCAGAATATTTTAAAATAACATTTTCAAAGCCAAGTTCTTTGTAAATATCTAAAATTAAATTTGTTACGATTAAGCACTCACTGGTTATTTGATCCTCTGTACAAAAAATATGTGCATCATCTTGTGTAAAAGCTCTTACTCTTAAAAGCCCATGTAGTGATCCAGATGGCTCATACCTATGCACTTTTCCAAATTCTGAAATTCTAAGTGGAAGATCTCTATAACTTTTAAGCCCTTGATTAAAAACTTGAACATGGCCGGGACAGTTCATTGGCTTTATGGCAAAAACTTTTTCATCAGGAGTTGTTGAAGTATACATATGCTCACCATATTTTTCCCAGTGACCTGATTTTTCCCATAAAGCTCTATCTAAAACTTCAGGGGTATTGACCTCTTTATAGCCAGCACTATTCTGTCTAGATCTCATGTAAGAAATTAATTTTTGGAATAAAGCCCATCCTTTTTCATGCCAAAAAACTACACCTGGACTTTCTTCTCTGAAATGAAAAAGATCCATTTCTTTTCCAAGTTTTCTATGATCTCTTTTTTCAGCTTCCTCAATTCTTTTTAAATAATCGTCTAAATCTTTCTGAGTTGCCCAACTAGTACCATATATCCTTTGAAGCATTTCGTTATTGGAGTCACCTCGCCAATAAGCTCCGGAGACTTTCATTAATTTAAAATATTTTCCTACTTTTCCAGTTGAGCTAAGATGAGGGCCTCTACAAAGATCATGCCAATCACCATGAAAATATATTGAAACTTCTTCACCGACAGGGATACTTTCTATTAACTCAGCTTTATATGTTTCTCCCTTTTCTCTAAAATGTTTAATCGCTTTTTCTCTATCCCAAACTTCTCTTTTAGTAATTTCATCTCGATCAACTATTTCTTTCATTTTATTTTCAATTTTTATTAGATCTTCTTCAGTGAAAGGTTCTTTTCTTGCAAAATCGTAATAAAAACCGTTTTCAATTACAGGACCAATTGTTACTTGAGTTCCAGGAAATAATTCTTGAACTGCCATTGCTAATATATGGGCAGTGTCATGTCTTATGGTATCTAAACCTTCTTCATTTTTAGAAGTAAAAATTTTTACTGAACAATCATTTGAAATTTTGTGATCTAGGTCTTTTAATTCACCATCTACACTTATCACCATTGCTTGTTTTGCTAGCGACTGACTAATTTTTTCTGCAACCTGTAATCCTGTTACATGATTTTCAAAATTAAGACTATTTCCGTCTGGTAAAGTGATTTTTGGCATCAGTTTAATATTTTTTTGTATTCTGAATAAGTTGAAAAACACATTTTTTCAACATTAAATTTTTGTATGATATTTTTTCTACCTTCAGTACCAATCAATTTTAAAGAAGCATCATTCATATTAAATACCTTTAAAATCATCTTGCTTAAAGATTTTGCATCTCCAGCCTGAAACAAAAAGCCAGTTTTACCATCGATCACTGTTTCGTTAGAACCTCCAATATTACTTGCAATAATTACTTTTTGCATTGCTTGAGCTTCCACCGATACTCTGCCGAAAGCCTCTGGTTCAATAGAGGCTGAAACCACAATATCTGAGACTTTATAAGCTAATGCCATATCCTTACAATGATCAATAAATTTAATTTGATTGTTCATTTTATATTGTTCAGTTAACGCAGTTAATTTTTTTTTATAAAGATCCCTTCCTTGATCACTACCAAGAATTACTCCATAAAACGCTTGATATCCCAATTCAATATTCACTAAATTTATTGCTTCTAAAAATAGTTCTTGTCCTTTCCATGAGGTTAAACGACCTGGTAACAAAATAATTTTTTTATCTTTATTGATACTCCAAGTTTTTAATAATTTTTTTTCATCATTTTCCAATTTTGTTCCAGGATCAAAATAATCAACATTTATTCCTCTAAAAATTACTAATAGTTTTTTTTTTAAATTTAAATATTTAGAATAGTTTTCATTTATGTGAGAAAAAATAAAATTTGAGCCTGCAATAATTAAATCAGACCTTACCATTGCAGAATTATAAAATTTTTTAATTTTGCTTTTAAAATTATAAGTTCCATGAAAAGTGGTTACAAATTTTCTACCTGTTAATTTGCTTGCAATTAAACAAGACCATGCAGGTGCTCTACTTCTAGCATGCACAATGTTAATTTTATAAAATAAAATTATAAATGAAATTAATAATCCATTAACTAAAATCAGCAGAGGATTCTTGCTATGAACTGGAAGTTTAATTAGTGTTACTTTTTTTTTATCAATAAACTTTATTAATTCTCCACCACTTGTAATTAAAAATGATCCACAGTTATTTTCAGGTAAATAATGTGCAATGTCATAACAGCCCGTCTCTGCACCTCCATATCCGAGTTTTGGAATAACTTGTAAAACTTTTAAATTAGATGACATTTGATATGATCTTATATTAATTGATGTTATATAAAAACTATAATGGCAAATTTTAGTTACTTCAAAACCTCGAATACAGGGAAGATTAGATTTCTTAAAATTATAAAAAAAAACCAGACATATATAGTTTTTTTACATGGCTTTATGTCAGATTTAGAGGGAGAAAAACCAAAAAATTTCCTAAATTTTTCAAAAAAATACAATCTAGGCTTTTTGGCCTTAGAATACTCCGGGCACGGAAAATCCTCAGGCAAATTCACTAATGGCAATATTTCAAAGTGGAGCAAACAAACACATTTGCTTATAAAAAAAATTGTTAAAAAAAATAATTTTATTCTAATTGGCTCAAGCATGGGTGCATGGATTTCGTTAAATCAATTTAAATTTTTTAAAAATCAAATTAAGGGTTTTTTAGGCATAGGTTCTGCACCTGAATTTTTAGAAAACTTAATGTGGAAAAAATTTACTAAAAAAATGAAACAAGAAACTCAAAAAAAAGGAATTTATCATCTTAAACATGGAAATTATGAATATCCAATTACCTACCAATTAATCAAAGATGGACGAAAAAATAGGGTTTTAAATAAACCTATAAACATAGAAACTAGGGTTACTATGGTCCATGGTGAAAAAGATGAAGTAGTTCCAGTATCTTATTCAAAAAAAGTTTTAAAAATTTTTCCTAAAGCTCAAAAAAAACTAATTGTTATTAAAAATGGAGATCACAGTCTTTCAACAAAAAAGTGGCTTAAAATAATAACAAAAGAATTAAAGAGTTTTATTTAACTAACTTCTTTAATTCCTGGTTTTAATGTTATTGGATTTACTAATTTATTTACCATCTCTTTAGGACAAATCTGAATGAAATTCTTTATTTCTTCTTCAAAATTTTCAATTATTTTTTTTGATAAATTTGAGTTTGTTTCCTGAAAATGCTGGTTAACTAAATTTTTTAAATAATTTATCCAATAATCTGTTTCTACATTTTGCCAAATAATGGACTCGGGATTCACTTTTTTTTCAAATTGATTATTTGAGTCATAAATAAAGGCCATCCCACCAGTCATTCCGGCTCCAAAATTATCTCCAACTTCTCCTAAAATAACAATAGTGCCACCAGTCATATATTCACAACCATTCGAGTCACAACCTTCTATAACTGCAGTAGCTCCAGAATTTCTCACCGCAAATCTTTCTCCAGCTTGACCCGCAGCAAATAAATTGCCTGAGGTAGCACCATAAAGAACTGTATTTCCTATAATAGTATTTTCATTTGAAATTAAATTACTCTCATCTGAAAGCTTTATTGAAATAGTAGCTCCCGATAAACCTTTACCAACGTAATCATTAGCATCACCTTTTAAGACCAATTTTAGTCCTTTTGTTGCAAATGCACCAAATGATTGTCCAGCGGAACCTTTAAAGTTTAATGTTAAAAAATTATTCTCCAGTTTTTCATTTCCATACTTTTTATACAAATGATAAGAAATTCTAGTACCTACCGCTCTATTTGTATTTTTAATTTCATATTCATCAGAAATTTTTTCAGATCTATCTAATTTCTTTTCAATTTCAGGCCAAATTTTTTGATCTAAAGTATCTGGAACAATATTAATTTCTGGGTTTTCACAATATCTTTTGTTTTCTCCAGGATCTGCTTGTACAAATAAAGGATTTAAATCTAAGTCATCAAGATTAGGTGATGCTTTACTTACTTGCATTAATAAATCAGTTCTTCCAATAATTTCATTTAAAGATTTAAAGCCTAACTTCGCAAGAATTTCTCTTACTTCGGTTGCTATAAATGTAAAAAGATTTACAACCTTATCTGGTGTACCAGTAAACTTCTCTCTTAATTTCTCATCTTGAGTACAAACTCCTACTGGACAAGTGTTAGAATGACATTGCCTAACCATAATGCATCCCATAGCAACTAAGGCTGTTGTAGCAACTCCATACTCTTCAGCACCCATCATCGCAGCAATCACAACATCTCTTCCTGTTTTTATTCCACCATCTGTTCTCAAAGTTACTTTGTGTCTCAAATTATTTAATGTAAGAACTTGGTTGGCTTCCGTTAAACCCATTTCCCAGGGAATTCCAACATATTTAACGCTTGTTTGTGGTGTAGCACCAGTTCCACCATTATGACCAGAAATTAAAATTATGTCTGCTTTCGCTTTGGCTACTCCTGCAGCAATAGTTCCAACACCTGATGAAGCAACTAATTTGACTCCAATTCTAGCTTTGGGATTAACTTGTTTTAAATCATAAATTAACTGAGCCAAATCCTCTATTGAATAAATATCGTGATGAGGTGGAGGCGAAATCAATGTTACTCCAGGTGTGGAATGTCTCAATTTTGCGATTTCTTCTGTTACTTTAAAGCCAGGTAATTGACCGCCCTCACCAGGCTTTGCTCCTTGGGCAATTTTTATTTCAATCTCATTACAGTTATTTAAATAATTTATTGTGACACCAAATCTTGCTGAAGCAATTTGTTTAACTCTTGAGTTAGCTGTGTCACCACTTTCCATAACTTTAAATCTAGCTTCATCTTCACCACCTTCTCCACTACAAGAAGCACCTTTAATTCTGTTCATTCCAATTGCTAGAGTTTCGTGAGCTTCTTTTGATAAAGCCCCATGAGACATACTTCCACTTCCAAATCTTTTTAAAATATTTTCAATAGGCTCAACTTCTGAAATTTCAATTGGTCCAGTAAGCTTCTTTTTTCTAAAATCTATTAAATCTCTTAAGTTAATTGGTGGTAAATTATATATACCTTGAACATATTTTTTATAAGCTTCATAGGAATTTGATCCCACAGCACTTTGTAGTAAATGAATTAATTTTCCCTGATATTGATGTGTTTCACCATTTTTTCTGTATCTATAAATTCCTCCAATTGGAAGTATAGTGTCTGTGCTTTCAAAAGCTTCTTTATGAATTCCTCTAATCTTCTTTTCAATACCAGTTAAACCTATTCCAGAAATTTTTGAAACTACACCTGGAAAATAATCAGCTACTATAGTTCTGCTCAAACCTACAGTCTCAAAATTACATCCACCTCTGTAAGAACTTAATACAGATATACCCATTTTGGACATTATTTTTAATAATCCAGCATTTACAGATTTAATGTATCTTTCAACACATTCATCAAAACTAAATTGTCCAAACAATTTTTTTTCAAATCTTTGATATAAACTATCAAAGGCAAGATAAGGATTTACAGTTGTTGCTCCCACTCCTATTAGGGTAGCAAAAGAATGTGTATCTAAAGCTTCACCAGACTGTACATTTATCGACACATATCCTCTTAATTTTTTTTGGATCAAAAATGTATTTATTGCTCCAACACATAGCAACATTGGTATTGGAAGTTTTTTATCTGATAAATTTTTGTCACTTAAAATTAATTGAGTAACACCTTGTCTTACTGCTATTTCTGCATCTTTTTGAATTTTTTCTATAGCATCAAATAGACTTCCACTTTCATCAAAAGTACAATCAATTATTATAGAGTTTTTGCCAAAAAAATTTATAAATTTCTCAAATTGTGAGTTAGATAATATTGGGCTATTTAGTACGTAGATATTTTCTTTTGTTAAAGTATCAAAATCTAAAATATTGCCCAGATTACCAAATCTAGTTTTTAGACTCATTACTTTGTTTTCCCTTAATGAATCGATTGGAGGATTCGTAACCTGGCTGAAATTTTGTCTAAAAAAATGATAAAGGGGTCGATATTTATCTGACAATACAGCTAATGGAGTATCGTCACCCATTGAACCTGTGGCTTCTTTTGCATCCTCAGCCATTGGATGAAGAATTAACTCCAAATCTTCAAGACTCATCCCAAAAGTATATTGTCTTCTTCTCAGGTCATCTCCTGAAAAAATATTCTTTTCATTGGAAATTGTTAATTTTTCATCAAGATCAACTATCTGAGAATTAAAATGTTTATATTCTTTAGCTAAAAAATCTTTAATTTTGTCGTTAGTAAAAATTTTTCCCTTTTCTATTCTTACTCCAATTATTTCACCTGGGCCTAATCTACCTTTAGATAAAATTTTTTTTTCATTTAACTCAATCATTCCAGTTTCTGATCCAGCAAAAAGTAACTTATCTTTTGTTATTGCATACCTTAGAGGTCTCAAGCCGTTTCTATCATTTGCAGCAATAACCCATTCATTATCAGTAGCTGCTATTGCAGCAGGTCCATCCCACGGCTCCATTGTACTATTTAAAAAATTAAATAATTGCTGATGATCTTTTGGTAAAATTTTACTTTTTTTTGACCAAGCATCAGGAACTAACATTAATTTTGCTAACGGCGCAGGTTGACCTGAAATATTTAAAAGTTCAAAAACATTATCTAAAGCAGCCGAATCTGAAGTGCCTTGTTGAATAACAGGTTTTAGATTTTCAATATTTTCGAATAATGGACTATTCATTTCTTGTTCATGAACTTTCATCCAATTTTTATTTCCTCTAAATGTATTTATCTCTCCATTGTGAGCTATTGCCCTAAATGGTTGAGCTAAATTCCAACTGGGAGCTGTGTTTGTAGAAAATCTTTGATGGAAAATTGCATATCTTGATACAAACCTTTCGTCTTTAAGATCTAAATAAAAATCTGCAATTGCCTCTGCAAGAAACATTCCTTTATAAATGATTGATTTAGAGCTTAGTGAACAAATATAAAAATTATTTAATGATACTTTGAAAGCTTGGTTTTCAATTTTTCTTCTCGTTTCATAAATTTTTCGTTCCAGCTCTTTATTTAATAAATCAGGGTCGTTTGATTTAAATAATACTTGAATAATTTCTGGCATAGTTTGAAAAGCTTTTTCTCCAAGAACTTTTGGGTTCACCGGAACTTGTCTCCAACCATATATGCTAAAATTATTTTTAGTTAATTCACTTTCGACAATAGTTTTACAACTTTCTTGAGCTGAATAATCATTTCTTGGTAAAAAAATCATTCCAACACAAATTTCTGAGTTATCGTAAAAATGACCAGTAACTTCTATTTTCTCTATAAAGAAATCTTTGGGAATCTCTACATGGATCCCAGCACCATCACCAGTTTTTCCATCTGCATCAACTGCTCCTCTGTGCCAAACTGCTTTTAATGCCTCGATTCCATATTCTACAACTTTTCTAGATTTTTTTCCTTCAGTAGATGCTATTAAGCCTACACCGCAAGCATCATGTTCCATTTCTTCTGAATAAACATGGTTTTTTTTTAATAAATCTAAATTTTTATTATATTTTTTCACTAAGCTACTTTTGATTGTTTTAAATTTTTATTTTCTAAATAATTTTTAATAGATTTTGCTACATCTCTACCATCTTTTATAGCCCAAACTACAAGTGATGCTCCCCTAACAATATCTCCAGCTGCAAAAACCCCTTTTAAATTTGTTTCCATTGTATCAAAATCAATTTTTACAGTACCCCACTTAGAGACCTGTAAATCATTACAATCAAACAAAGTTGGTAAATCCTCTGGATCAAAGCCAAGAGCCTTAATTACCATATCAGCTTTTACCTCAAAATCAGAATTACTTTGTATCTCAGGCTTTCTTCTGCCTGTCTCATCTGGCTCTCCGAGTTTAATTTTATCTACTATTAATTTTTCAATTTTATTTGTTCCTTTAAATTCCTTAGGGCTGGACAACCAAACAAATTCCACACCTTCTTCTTCTGCATTTGCAACTTCCCTTGCAGAACCAGGCATATTTTCTTTATCTCTTCTATACAGACATTTTACTGATTTTGCTTTTTGTCTAATTGATGTTCTAACACAGTCCATTGCTGTATCTCCTCCACCAATTACAACAACATCTTTTCCCTCAGCATTCAAAGTACCATTATCAAATAACTCAACTTTATCACCCAAGCCTTTTTTGTTTGATGCTGTTAAAAAATCCATTGCTGGAAAAATATTATTTAGATCGTTTCCTGGAAGATCTATTTCTCTGGCTTTATAAACACCTGTTGCAATCAATATAGCATCATGTTTTTTTCTTAATTGATCTAATGATGCATCTTTTCCTACTTCAAAATTTTGAATAAATTCAATTCCACTATCTTCAAGAAGTTTTGTTCTTCTCTCAACAACAAATTTTTCTAATTTAAAATTAGGGATTCCATAAATTAATAAACCTCCAGCTCGATCATATCGGTCATAAATTGTTATTTTATAACCCTGTTTTCTTAATTCCTCCGCTGCAGCTAATCCAGCAGGACCAGCTCCAATTATTCCAATACTTTGATTTCTCTCATTTTTTAATTCTATTGGTTTAACCCAGCCATTTTCCCAAGCAGTATCTGTTATATATTTTTCTATTGATCCAATTGTAACTGTTCCATGTCCTGATTGCTCAATTACACAATTACCTTCGCACAATCTATCTTGGGGACAAATTCTTCCACAAACTTCGGGCATATTATTTGTGCTTTGTGATAATTCGTAGGCTTCTTTGAGCCTTCCTTCAGCAGTTAATTTAAGCCAATCGGGGATATTATTGCTTAATGGGCAATGGACTTGGCAAAAGGGAACTCCACATTGAGAACACCTGCTTGATTGTTCGCTGGCTTTTTTATTGATAAATTCTTTATATATTTCGTTAAAATCTTTTTTTCTATTCTCAACCTCTCTTTTAGGTGGAGTTTGTTGACCTATATCAACAAATTTAAGCATTTTTTCAGACATAAAAAATTTTAATTGAAGGCAAGTTATATATACATTTTATTAAATAAAGCATAAAATAGGTCAACTATTATGACCTTATTAAAGAGTTTATTAGTTAAAAATCAAACGAATTTGTTTTTTGCATAGCTCATATTCTTAAATCGAATTGTTTTACATAGATAATTTTTAAGTTACGACACAATAATGTTTCAAAATATTATAGAAATTTTAATCCTATCTTTAGTTCAGGGAGTATCAGAATTTTTACCTATAAGTTCATCAGCGCACTTAATAATAATTGAAACACTATACGATTTTAAAAATAGCTCACTTCTTATAGATATTAGTTTACATCTTGGGTCTTTAACAGCCATTATATTTTATTTTCGTAAAGATCTTTTAAATTTAAAAAACAACCAACAATTATTAACACTAATATTAATTGGATCTTTGCCAGTCATTATTACTGGATTTATTCTTTATCAAACAGAGATAATTTACTTGTTAAGAGATATAAAAATTATTGCATGGACAACATTAATATTTGGTATCTTATTATTCTTAGCAGATAAAAATAATTTTAATAAAAAAATTTCAAGCGACTTAAATTTGAAATCAATTTTACTGATAGGCTTATTTCAAATTTTATCACTTATACCTGGGGTAAGTAGAGCTGGGATAACTATTACAGCTGCAAGAATTTTAAAATTTAATCGAGTAGACTCTAGCAAAATATCATTTCTACTATCTATACCAGCACTTGGTGGAGCAAGTTTTTTAGGCTTGAAAGATTTAATTAAAGAGTCTTTTGAATTAAATTATTTAGTATTCTTAGCAATAGTGACTTCTTTTATTTTTTCTTATATGACGGTAAAATTTTTTTTAATTTATATTAATAAATTTTCAATGAATATTTTTGTAATTTACCGAATAATTATTGCTGCTATTTTATTTTTATTAATCTACAATTAATTTCTATTCAAAAGTGGTAAAAGTTGAGATAGCAATACTCCACACAATATAAAAAAACATCCTATTAGATTATTAATATCTAAAATTTGACTCAATAAAAACCAAGCTGCTATTGTCGCAAATACACCTTCTAATGAAAATATAATTGCAGCTGGAGCAGGTGAAATATTTTCTTGGGCATAGATTTGTAAAACAAAAGCTAAACCACCTGACAATATACCTGCATATAAAATTTGAAATTTTTCCTCTAATATATTCACTAAAATAAAATCTTCATAAACTAGAGCTATAATAAAAGAAAAAATTGCTACTATGATTGTTTGAAGTGCACCAATAGTAAGGGGTAAATTAAATTTTTTAATAATAATTCCTGTAAAAATTATATGGGTACTCCAAAAAAAAGCGCCCAGTAAAACTAAGCTATCACCCATTCTTACAGTAGCGTCATAAAAGTTAGTTAATAAATAACCTCCCATTACACACAACAGAACTGATGGCCAAACACTCCAATGAATGTCTTTTTTATGAAGAAAAAATACGATAATTGGGACCATTGGTACGTAGAATATTGTAAAAAAAGCTGCATTTGCAACATCCGTATATATTAGGGCAACCTGTTGTAATGCTGAGCCTAAAAATAAGGATAAGCCAATTAATAGAACTAGAATTTGAAAGTTTTTTTTATCTTTTTTAATAATTAAATTAATTTTTTTTTTCTCAAAAAATAATACCAAAGGAGCTAATGCCAAAAAACCAACGAAAAATCTAACTGAATTAAAAGTGAATGGTCCAATATTATCCATTCCAGTATCTTGAGCAATAAATGTTGTTCCCCAAATGAAAGTGCACAGTAGAGCACTAAATAAAGACATCGATTTTGACATACTCTAAACTGCTAACTTATAAGCAAAGTTTTTTCCAAGATTTTCTTTTAAATCATTATTAAATCTTGCAGCTTCAGCTCCATCGATTATTCTGTGATCATAGGACAAAGAAATAGGCAACATTATTCTAGTTTCAAATTTACCGTTTATATAGATTTGCTTTTTCTGAGACTTACCAATTCCTAAAATAGCAACCTCTGGAAAGTTAATTATTGGAGTAAAAAAAGAACCTCCGATACCTCCAAGACTAGTTATGGTCATCGAACCCCCAAACAATTCTTTTTTATCTATTTTTAGACTTTTACAAAGATCACTAACTTCTTTAAGTTCTTTGCTAATCGTTGAAATACTTTTGTGATCAGCATTTCTAATTTTAGGTACCATTAATCCATGAGGTGTATCTACAGCGATACCCACATGAAAATATTTTTTAATGGTCATTTTTCCATTTTCAATTTCATCTATTGAGGAATTAAAACTAGGAAATTTTTTTAAAGATGCAACTAGAGCCTTTACTATAAATGCTAATGGGGTAACTTTCTTTTTTTCTCCCGTGTAAATATCTGTTAAAGAAGATCTAAAATCTTCCATTTCAGTAATATCTGCTTCATCATGGTTGGTTACATGTGGGATATTTGACCATGAATTCATTAAATAGCTAGAAGCCAATTTTTTAACTCTTGGTATATCTTTTATTTCTATTTCCCCAAAATCTGAATGAGAATACTCTTGAATAATTTTTTTAGCTTTTTTTTCTTCAAAAATTTGTGTTTTCTCATTTTTAAATGATCTTGAGGCAACAAAATATTTAATATCTTGCTCTGTAACTCTGCTATTTCTTTCACTTCCAGAAACTTGATTTATATCAACCCCTAATTCTCTGGCAAATTTTCTTGCTTTGGGAGATGCTAAAGCTATATCGCCATTTTTGTTTTCATAATTAATTGGAACTGAAATTTTTTGATCAGGAATTTTTTTTTCAACTTTTAATAAAGTGTTATCTTGAGACTCATTTTTTTCTTCTATAACTTGTTTTTTTTCTTCATTGAAATTTTCAGTTTCTAAATCTAAAATTTTGTCACCCTCTGATACCTTGTCTCCAACTTTTAATTTTAAGTTTTTTATCTTACCATTATGGGTTGACGGGATTTCAACGCTGGATTTGTCACTTTCAATTGTGATTAAGGCATCATTTTTTTTTACATCTTGACCCTCATTTACTAAAACCTCGATTACCTCAACACCTTTAAAATCTCCAATATTTGGTACTTTTACTTCAATTGTCGCCATTTTTACAACTTTGTAGGCATCGGTTTATTTTTATCAATATTATATTTTTTGATTGCTTCTGATGCATATTTAGACGCTATCAACTGTTCTTTAGCTAAAACACTTAATCCGTAAGTAACTATATGTTCTTTATCAACCTCAAAAAAATTTCTTAAATTTTTTCTAGTATCACTTCTTCCAAACCCATCTGTTCCTAAAGAATAAAAACTTTTGTTTACATAAGGTCTAATTTGATCTGAATTCATTCTCATATAATCTGAAGCAGCCATTATTGGTCCCTCTGTTTTTCCTAAACAAAGTTCTACAAATGATTTTTTTGGTTCTTGATCTGGATTTAACAAATTATATCTTTCCACTTCCATACCATCTCTTCTTAATTCATTAAAACTAGTTACACTCCAAATTTCACTATCTATCTGATATTCGTTTTGTAGTATTTCTGCTCCAGCAATCATCTCTCTTAAGATGGTTCCAGAGCCCAAAAACTGAATTTTAGTTTTTTTAAATTTGCTAAATTCTTTAATTTTATACATTCCTTTAAGAATTCCCTCTTCACAATTTTTATCTTTTGGCATTTCTGGATGAGAATAATTTTCATTCATTGTGGTAATATAGTAAAAAATATTTTCTTTATTTTCATGCATTCTTCTTAAACCTTCTCTAAAAATTACCGCTAACTCATAATGAAAAGTTGGGTCATAAGATAAACAATTAGGTATTGTGGAAGCTAGTAGATGACTATGACCATCTTGATGTTGTAACCCTTCACCAGCAAGAGTAGTTCTGCCAGCAGTTGCTCCAATTAAAAATCCTCTTGATTGGCTATCTGCTCCAGCCCAAGCTAAATCACCAATTCTTTGAAAACCAAACATTGAATAAAACAAATAAATTGGGATCATTTCAATATCATGATTGGTGTAAGAAGTACCCGCAGCTATCCAAGATGACATCGCACCAGCTTCATTAATACCTTCCTCTAGCACTTGACCGCTCTTTTCTTCTCTGTATGAACTTAATTGAGCAGAGTCCTCTGGCTCATATTTTTGACCTTCATGAGCATAGATACCGATTTTTTGAAAAAAACCTTCCATACCAAAAGTTCTGGCTTCATCTGGAATTATAGGAACCAATCTTGGTGCTACATTTTTATCTCTTAATAAATTTGTTAACATTCTAACAAGCGCCATTGTAGTCGACATTTGTTTTTCACCTGTTGAAACCTTCATATTATCAAAAATATCACTAGGTGGTGATAAGATAGGTTTTGCATAAGTTGTTCTAGAAGGAATGTATCCACCTAAATCTAACCTTCTTTTTTTAATATATTTTATTTCTGGGGAATTTTCGTCTGGTTTGTAATATTCAATATTTTTAACCTGTTCATCTGTTAAGGGTACATCAAATCTATCTCTGTAGTACATCAAGTCATCAATATCTAATTTTTTGGTTTGATGAGTTGTATTAACACTTTCACCAGTTTTTCCCATTCCATAACCTTTAATTGTCTTAGCTATTATTACAGTTGGACTTCCAATATTTTTTGAGGCTTTGTCATAAGCTGCAAATACTTTATGAGGGTCATGTCCACCTCTGTTTAATCTCCAAATATCTGTATCGGATAAGTTTGAAATAAGTTTTTTGGTTTCAGGAAATTTTCCAAAGAATTTTTCACGCACATATGCACCATCTCTGGCTTTCATGGCTTGATATTCCCCATCAACTGTCTCATTCATTGCTTTAACTAAATGACCAGTTTTGTCATTAGCTAATAAAGGATCCCAATAAGAACCCCAAATCACTTTTATGACATTCCAGCCTGCTCCCCTAAATATACCTTCAAGCTCTTGGATTATTTTTCCATTACCTCTGACGGGGCCATCTAGTCGTTGTAAATTACAATTCACTACAAAAATTAAGTTATCTAACTTTTCTCTTGCAGCTAAACCAATTGCTCCTAATGACTCTGGTTCATCCATTTCACCATCTCCAAGGAAAGCCCAGACCTTTCTTCCATCATCTTTAATCAATCCTCTGTTAATTAAATATTTCATGAATCTTGCTTGATAGATTGCAAGCATAGGTCCTAAACCCATTGATACAGTAGGAAACTGCCAAAAATCTGGCATTAACCATGGATGAGGATAAGATGATAATCCTCCAGGTTTCACTTCTTGTCTGAAGTTATCAAGTTGTTTTTCATTTAATCTACCCTCTAAAAAAGCTCTGGAGTAAATTCCTGGTGCACAATGCCCTTGAAAGTATATTAAATCACCACCAAAATTTTCATTTTTTGCTCTCCAAAAATGGTTCATTCCAACATCGTAAAGAGTAGCTGCAGAAGCAAATGTACCAATGTGACCTCCCAGTTCAGGAAATTTTTTATTAGCTCGCACAACCATTGCAGCTGCATTCCATCTTATTAGTGATCTAATTCTTCTTTCAATATTTTGATCACCAGTGGACTTAACTTCTTCTCCTACAGGAATTGTATTTATGTATGGAGTAGTTTGAGAGTACGGAATATTCGCTCCCTCCATATAAGCTTTATTCATTAATTCTTTAATCAAGTAATGCGCTCTTTCATTACCATCTCTATTAATTACTGCAGATAATGACTCTAGCCATTCTTGAGTTTCGACTGGATCAATATCATTTTGGTTAACAACCTGAATAATTTGAGGCTTTTCTTTTTTTATAATTTCTGCTGGCTCTTCCTTAATATTATTTTTTTTTAATGCTTCTTCAGCTTCTATAATTAATTTTTCAGTATCCTTTGGTATAATTTTTTCTGTGACTGGTTTATTATCTGAAGATACAACGTTTAAAAGTAAATCTCCTTTAGAAACCTTATCTCCTACTTTTACTGAGATCGACTCTATTAGTCCTGAAATTGTTGAAGGAATTTCAACACTAGATTTATCGCTTTCAATAGTAACTATTGGATCATTAACTTTTATTTGATCCCCTTGTTTAACTAATAACTCAATAACCTCAACTTTTTCAAAATCTCCAATATCTGGAACTAATAATTTTTCACTCATATTATTTTATCAACTTATACACTAAAACTTAGAATTAAATGCTATTTTTAGCATAAAAAATACATTTTTAGTCATTGTTTCATTTAAATTTATACCAATGATTAAAATGATTATGTAATTATTATCAGACCTAAAAAATCAAAGCCTTGATAACCAAATTTAGTACAAAAAATTTTTACTCAAAAATTAAACAAAAAAAAAGAATTTAAATTAATTCTACACACATTGCTATCCCCATTCCGCCTCCAATACAAAGAGCTGCGCAACCTTTTTTTTTATTTTGCTTTTTCATTTCATGAATCAATGTAACTAAAATTCTAGTTCCAGAAGCCCCAATTGGATGTCCAAGAGCTATGGCACCTCCGTTAACATTAACAATATCTTTGTTAATTTTTAATTCTTCAATAACAGCTATACTTTGAGCAGCGAATGCTTCATTAATTTCAAATAAATCTATATCTCTTAAATTCCATTTAGCTTTTTTTATTGCATGCTTAATAGACTCAATTGGGCCAAGTCCCATATAAGCTGGATCAATACCAGTTGAAGCCCAAGATATAATTTTTGCTATAGGTTCGATAGAATTTTTTTTTGCAAATTCTAATGTAGACATTATTATTGCAGCAGCACCATCATTAATGCCCGAAGAATTTCCCGCTGTAACACTTCCATTTTTATCAAAAACTGGTTTTAAATTTGATAAATCAGATAATAATAAATTAGGTCTTGGATGCTCATCTATTTCTAATAAATAATTGTTATCATCTTTTTTGATTTTAACTATTTCCTCTTCAAATTTTTTTTCATTAATAGCTTTTTTTGCTTTCAATTGAGAATTAAATGCAAACACATCCTGTGCCTCTCTATCTATATTAAATTTTTTGGAAATATTTTCTGCAGTGACTCCCATATGATAATTATTGAATGCATCCATAAGACCATCATGTATCATTGTATCTACCAAGGACTGTTCATCTAGTTTTTTTTTGTCTCTATAAAAAATTGAGTGAGGAGCTAAAGACATACATTCTTGGCCACCAGCGATAATAGTATTTGAGTCTCCTAAAAGAATTGATTGATAGCCTGAAATAATTGATCTTAGCCCTGAGCCACAAACTTGATTAATTAGATGGGCTGGTTTAGAAACAGATATCCCAGCATTTATGGCCGCTTGTCTTGCTGGATTCTGTCCGGCAGCTGATGTTAAAACCTGCCCAATAATGACTTCATCTATTTGATCTGGGTCTAAATTTGTTTTTTTTAAAACATCTTTAATCACTATAGATCCTAATTGATGAGCTTTAGTATTTTTTAAAGCACCTTTATAGGTCCCAATAGGTGTTCGTGATGCACTTAAAATTACAACTTCTCTAGATTTATTATTCATAAATTTCAAAATATACCAAAATAAGGATATACTAAAATAAATTAAAAACTAACAAAACGATTGCACTTGTAGCTCAATTGGATAGAGCGACTGACTACGGATCAGTAGGTTGAGGGTTCGACTCCTTCCAAGTGCACCAAAAGGAAAAAAATGTTTAAATGGATATCTAATTTATCTCTTCAAAACTCAGTGATATATTTTTTTATTATAATCTTTATAATAATTTTAATACTAACAATTATTTTATAAGAAACAAAAATGTCAGAAAATTTTGAACAAATAAGTCAAAAAAAAGGTTTTATGAAACATAATGGCGGGCTTATGTTCAGAAATATTTCTCAAAATGAATTTGAATTCAAATCTACAATAAATGAAAATCATCTAAATGCAGCTGGAATTACTCATGGTGGTTACATTTCAGCATTGATAGATGCTGGTGCTGGTACTTCAGCACATAGAGCAACTGATAATGCTCCGTGTGTAACTATTTCTTTGGATATAAAATTTATTGGTGCCTCCAAAGCTGGTGACGAATTAATTGGATTTGTAAAAATTTTAAAGAAAACAAATACGCTTGTTTTCTTATATTGTGATATAAAATGTAATGATAAGATAATAGCATCTGCTTCGGGTGTTTGGAAAATTTTAAAAATAAAACCCTCTGAATTAGGTCCAGGTGGCTAACTTACCATTTTTAAAAGGATTTAATTCTCTAAATTAATTCTTTTAAGTTTTTAAATTCGTCTAAAGATTTAGGATTTAATAAAGCTTCTTTATTTTTTATAGGTTGATTTTCAATTGTATTTTTTACAGCAAGTTCTGCAGTTTTGCCATTTTTAGTTTTTGGAATATCAAGAACTGAAATTATAATTGCTGGCACATGTCTTGGTGACACATTTTTTCTAATTTCAAATTTAAGTCTAGTTTTTAATTTTTCATCTAACTCTTTACCTGGGGCTAAAATTACAAATAAAATAATTCTAACATCATTATCCCAAGCTTGCCCAACTACTACTGATTCTTTTATTTCTTTAAATTTTTCTACTTCGGAATATATCTCAGCTGTGCCTAACCTTACTCCACCTGGATTTAAAGTGGTGTCTGACCTGCCGTAAATTATAAATCCTCCATTATTTTTAACTTCAGCATAATCTCCATGATACCAAATATTTTTAAACTTATTAAAATATGTGTTTTTAAATTTAATATTATTTTTATCCTTCCAAAACTTTAGAGGAATTGTAGGAAAAGCATTTTTACATACCAATTCACCTTTATGATTTTTTAATGATTTTCCCTTATCATCAAAGATATCAACATCCATTGCCAATCCTTTATTTTGAATCTCTCCTAAAATTACTGGCTGATATAAATTTCCTAAAACAAAACATGATACGATATCGGTGCCGCCAGATATTGAGGATAAATGAACATTTTTTTTAATATTACTATACACATACAAAAAACCCTCAGGAGACAGTGGAGATCCAGTTGAACAAACTGTTCTTAAATTTTTTAGCGCATATTTATATTTTAAATTAGGTCTTAACTTTCTTAGGGCATCGATATATTTGGCACTTATTCCAAATAAAGTAATATTTTCTTTTTCTGCAATTCTTAGTAACAAATCATCATATCTATACATTGGAGAGCCATCGTATAAAACTATTGAGGCTTTGGATGCTAATGCACTTATTAACCAATTCCACATCATCCAGCCACATGTTGTAAAATAAAACACATTATCTTTTTCTCTTATATCGCAATGAAGAAGATGTTCTTTTTTATGTTGCAATAATACACCTCCAGATCTGTGAACTATACATTTAGGCTTACCTGTTGTCCCACTTGAGTAAAGAATTGCTAAATCTTTTTCAAAATCAAATTTTTTAAATACTATTTCTTCACTTTTATTTTTAATCAATTCTTGCCAATTAAAAATTTTAATATTTTTTATTTTTAATTTATGTATTTTTTTTACTTGCCCGGGATAATTAATAACAACTAAATATTTTATTGATTTAATAGCTTTTACAATTTTATTAGCTCTACTTAATACCTCAATTTTTTTTCCATTATAAAAATAATGATCGACTATAAATAATACCTTCGGTGAAATTTGGGAAAATCTTTCAATAACACCATTTTCACCAAAATCAGGTGAACATGAAGACCAAATTGCACCAATAGATGCTGTACCAAGAAAAGCCTCTACTGTCTCAGGTTGGTTTGGCAGATAAGCTGCAATTCTATCACTTTTTTTTATTTTTATTTTTTTTAAAAAATTTTGAATGTTTGAAATATTTATTGCTAACTCTTGCCAGTTTTTTTCCTCTCTATAGCCATTTTCGCTGATAAAAGTTATAGCCTTATCTTTATTATTTTTAGCAAGAATATTTTCAGTAAAATTTAATTTAGAACCTGGCAGAAATAAATTTTTAAATAAAACTTTATTTTTAATTATTTTTTTCTTTCCTTTTATTCCTTTTATTTGTGAAAAATCCCAAAATGAATTCCAAAAATCTGGTGAATTTTTTATGCTCCATTTTAAAATTTTTGAGTAATTTTGATGAAATTTTTTTTTAAATTTTTTAGATATAAATTTTTCAAATTTGAATAAATTTGAATTTTTTTTTTGCTGAATACTAGCTTCCCATAATTTTTTAGACATGCTTTTAAATATTAATACAGATATAAACTTTAATATGTTACTGTATTATTTTTATATAAGTAAAATGAGAACTTTTTACCCTCCGATTCGGTCATGTTTTAGTCTATTTTTGTTCTTTAACACCAACAATATCTGGTAGGTAAAAAAAAAGGTATACCAAAGATAGAAATGACCAAAAATAAAATTACTGCTGTTCTTGGCCCGACAAACACAGGTAAAACTCATCTTGCGATCGAAACTATGCTCAGTTTTGACACAGGTATGATTGGTTTTCCTCTTAGACTTTTAGCTAGGGAAGTCTATGACAAAGTAATTAAAAAAGTAAGTCTGGACAAAGTTGCATTAATTACCGGAGAAGAAAAAATTATACCTTCAAATGCTAAATATTTTCTTTGCACAGTTGAGTCTATGCCCATAGACAAACATTTAGATTTTGTTGGTGTAGATGAAATTCAAATGTGTGCTGATCATGAAAGAGGTCATATTTTTACAGATAGACTTCTCAATATGCGTGGAGAAAAATTAACTATGTTGATGGGCTCTAATACAATAAAAAAAATTATAGCTAAGCTAGATGATGATATTGAGTTTATAAATAGAGAAAGACTCTCTAAATTAACATATGCGGGGCATAAAAAAATTTCTCGTATAGATCGCAAAACAGCTATCATAGCATTTTCTGCTGAAGAGGTTTATGCAATAGCAGAGCTCATTAGAAGACAAAAAGGAGGGGCGGCTATTGTGATGGGATCTTTAAGTCCAAAAACCAGGAATGCTCAGGTAGAACTATATCAATCTGGTGATGTAGATTTTCTTGTAGCTACTGATGCTATTGGTATGGGAATAAATATGGACTTAGATTATGTTTATTTTTCTAATCTTAAAAAATTTGATGGAAGAAAATTAAGAAAATTAAATCTTTCAGAAATTGGTCAAATTGCAGGGCGTGCTGGCCGTTATCTAAATGACGGAAGTTTTGGAATAACAGGTGACTGTAAAGAAATATCAGCTGAAGATGTTGATTTATTAGAAAATCATAAATTTGAAGAAATAAGAACTCTATTTTGGAGAAACTCCAATCTAAATTTTAATAACCCAGCGATGTTACTTAAATCCCTTGAGGAAAGACCTCGTCGAGAATGGTTAAAAAAAATACATGAATGTGAAGATGAAAAGGCATTAAAATATTTTTTAAGAGATAACAATTTTAACAATATTATCTTTGATCAAAAAACTTTGATGCTTTTATGGGAATGTTGCCAAATACCTGATTTTGTAAAAAAAACTTATGGGAATCATTATGAGGTAATTGCTAATGTGTTTAAATTTCTAAATAGTAAAAAAGGTCAAATAAACGACGAATTTATGAGATTAGAGCTAATGAAATTAGATAAATTGGATGGAAATGTTGATTCTTTATCAAATAGAATTGCAAATGTTAGAACTTGGTCATATGTTTCTAATAAAAATAATTGGGTAGAAAATCAAAATTATTGGGTAGAAAAAACAAAACTATTAGAAGATAGACTTTCAGATCGACTTCATGAAGAACTTACCAAAACATTTATTGATAAAAGAGCCAGTGTTCTTGCTCGAGGCCTAAAACAAGACATGGAATTTAAAACAGAAATATTAGAAAATAATGATGTATTGATTGATAATCAATTTATAGGAAAAATTAATGGTTTAAAACTTGAGCTAGATTTAAAAAAAGGTGCTCTAGAAACAGATATTAAATCACTAAAAAAGGCTGCAAGACAAACAGTAGGTCCCGAACTAGAAAAAAGAATACAAAATATAATAGATACTGGACTAATAGAGCTCAATGATGATTTTAAGATATATTGGAACAAATTTGCAATAGCAAGATTAACTGGTGGTAAAGATTATCTAATTCCAAATTTTGAGCTGATAGTTGATGATATTTTGGAACAAAATCAAAAACAAAAATTAATAGAATTTATTGATAAATGGTTAAAAAATAAGATTAATATTGTCTTAAAAAGTTTAATAGATCTAAAAAATCTCAAAGAAAAAAACTCTTCAATAAAAGCACTTTCTTACCAGTTGTATGAAAATAATGGCGTTTTAAAAAGAGATCAGGTTTCTGATTATCTTAAGAATTTAGGACAGGATGAAAGAAAAATTTTAAGAGAACTGGGTGTTAAATTTGGAAGATACCATGTTTTCTTATACAGGTTAATCAAGCCAGAAGCTGTTTCTTTAAGAACTTTGCTTTGGAAAAATTTTCATCAAAAATATTTCAACTTAAAGCCACCCACATTTGGCTTAAATTTTATTGAAGATAAAGATTCGAAGAATAAAAATTTTATGCTTTTATGTGGTTTTGAAAAATTTGATAACTTTTTTGTTAGAATAGATATTTTAGAGAGATTATTTGTACAGATAATTAATTCTAATGCAGATGAAAATAAAGAAATCAAAATGATACCTGAAATGTTGAATTTATTAGGATGCAGCAAAGATAATTTTAAAAAACTTTTACCAAAAATGAATTATAAAATTATAGAAAAAAATAATGAAGTTTTTTTTAGATATAATCCAATTAAAAAAACTAGAAAAAATTTTGTAAGAAAAATGACTGAGGAAAGTCCTTTTAATATTTTAAAAAAAATGAATTTTAATTAGCAAGATGTTTTTTAAAAAAAAAGAAAATAAATTAGAAGATAATTATTTAACTAAGATAGCATCTTTATTAATCCATGCAGCTAAGATTGATGAACATTATACAAAAGAAGAAGAGGAAATAATTAAAGACACTCTAATACAATTGGGTTCAAACACAGATTCGATTAATCATCTTATCGAAAAAGCAAAATCAATGGAGGAAAACTCAAACCAAATTCTTGATTTTACTCGTGAAGTAAAAAATTTGGAAGAAAGCGAAAAAATTAAAATTGTAGAAGCTTTATGGAGAATAATTTATTCCAATAAAGACGCTGATATGTATGAAACTAATCTTATGAGACGTTTAGCTGGTTTACTTTATATTGACAATCAAGCTATGGGGGATATTAAAGAAAAAATTAAGAAGGAAAAATCTTCATGACCTACATCGTTAATGACAAGTGTATCAAATGTAAGCTAATGGATTGTGTTGAGGTTTGTCCAGTAGATTGTTTTTACGAGGGCAAAAATATGCTTGTAATTAAACCGGATGAGTGTATAGATTGTGGCGTTTGTGAGCCAGAATGCCCAGTCGACGCTATAACAGCTGACACAGAGCCTGGAAGTGAACAATGGTTAGAAATCAACAAAAAATATTCTGAGATCTGGCCAAACATAAGTGAAAAAAAAGATCCCCCAGTGGATCATGAAAAATTTAAAAATGAGCAAAATAAGTACGAAAAATATTTTAAAGAAAATCTTTAAAACTAAATCTCCTAAAAAAGTTAAAAAAAAAGTTGCTAAGAAACCTGCCAAGGTAAAAAAAGTGGCTACAAAAAAACAAACTAATACAAAAATTGTTAAACCAAAAATAACTTCAATTAAAAAATCTGTAAAGCCGGTAGAAGAAAATGTTGAAATTAAAACTGATAATCTAAGAATTTCTAAAAGTAACGAAGTTAAGCCAGAGATTAAAAAAGTAAAAAAACAAGAGACAGAAAAAAGAGAATATAAAATTAAAGATTTTGTTGTCTATCCTAAACATGGAGTAGGTCAAATTACAGAATTTAAAAAAATAAATATTGGCGGAATCGATGTGGAAACTTATGTAATTAGATTTGAAAAAGATAAAGCTAATGGAATGGTTCCTGTAAATAAACAATCTAATTTAAGACCTTTGGCAACAATAAATCAAGTTAACAAATGTATCTCAATTTTAAAGAGTAAGCCAAAAATCAAAAGATCAATGTGGAGTAGACGTGCTCAAGAATATGAGGCTAAAATTTCTTCAGGTAAAATATATGAGTTAGCTGAAGTTGTCAGAGATTTAAATAAGGGAGATGACTTGATGGTTGATCAATCTTATAGTGAAAGACAATTGTTTGAGAAAGCTTATGAAAGAATATTATCAGAATTCCAAATTGTATTAAATGCATCCCTAGAAGATACACAAAAAAAATTAGATAAAGCTCTAAAGAGAAATCTGGAAGGACAAGCAAAAGCACCTGTTTCAAGTCCTAAATCTCCTACTGCAGATTTACCAGATGAAGAACCAATCACAGAAACTGATAGCGAAGAACCATTAGACGAGTAAAAAAAAACGCCTCTCACACGAATCGTTATGAGAAGCGTTTTTAATAAAGAATACTAAGTTACTATCTTCTTTTTTTTGCTTTTTTCTTAGCTTTTTTCTTAGTTTTCTTTGCAGCTTTTTTCTTTTTCTTAGGCATCTTTAGCTCCCTTTTTTGTTTAACGAATCAAATTGATTCGTTCTTAAGTTATTTTTATTTTTTTATGCAAGTTATGTCAATTCTTTAATTAAATGTTGGTTTTCAAAAAAAAATTTAGAAAAATTTTTTTTTATTAAATTTTTTTTATTAAAAAAAAGTTAATGTTTATGCCTATTATTATCTATATTTACAACAAACTTTAATAAAGTTTTTCAAGATCTAATTTATAATTTTTAATTATTTTATATCTTTTTAACTTAAGTGTAGGAGTTAACATTTCATTTTCAATTGTAAATTGTTCGTTAATTATAAAAAACTTTTTTATTTTTTCTGTTTTAGATAAATTGATATTGATTTTATCTATCTCAGTTTGAATAATCTCATTAGTTAAATTTTTTTTTTCTTTAGAAATAACCAATAAGGCAACTAAATATGGTTTATTGTCTCCATAAACTAGAGCTTGTTCAACAAAATCAATTTTAACTAGATCATTTTCTATTTTTACTGGAGATATGTTGTCCCCACCTGGGGATATTAAAATATCTTTCTTTCTATCTGTGATTTTTAAATATCCATCTTCAAAATGACCTATGTCTCCAGTAAACAACCAACCGTCTATTAATACTTTTTTAGTCTCTTCCTCATTATTCCAATAGCCAAGCATAACATTTTCGCCTTTAATAATTATTTCACCATCCTCCGCAATTTTGACAGAGTTTCCCTCAAAAGGAGGCCCAACAGTCTCGATTCTAATATCAGAAATAGGATTGCAGCTAACCACTGGAGATGTCTCTGTCAATCCATACCCCTGTAAAGTAGGTAAACCAATTGAGTTTAGAAAAATACCTACTTCATAATCTAAAGCTCCACCTCCAGAAATAAATGCTTTTAAAGATCCCCCGAACTGGGCTTTAATTTTTTTTCTTACTAAATTATTACATATAAAATTTAATAATTTATCAAATGTTGATAATTCTTTTTTTAAAGTAATTTTTTTTCCAAGCTCAACTGTTTTATTTATTAAAAATTTTTTAAACCCTTTTGTTTTGTTAAAATTCGAATTAATTTTTTGAAAAAGATTTTGATAAAATCTTGGAACTGCAGTCATTATTTCTGGGCTGCAATCACTCATATTTTTGATTAATTTATCAATACTCTCCGCATAAAAAACTTTTGCTGCAACAGCAATTTGAACAAACTGGACAGTATGTTCATAAGAATGAGATAGAGGAAGCCAAGTTAAAAATCTAGGATTAGGAGATATAAATTCCTGTAAAAGTTTATATGCTCCCTCACAATTATTTAAAATGCCTCCATGGCTTAACATAACTCCCTTTGGATTACCTTGTGTGCCAGAGGTATAGATTATACATGCAATATCTTTTCTTTTTACATTAAGATCAAAGAAATTTTTTTCTTTAAATTCACTTCTGCTAAAAATATTTTTAATATTTATAATTTCAATATCTTCATAATTTTTAACTTCATCGAATGTAACGATTGTCTTTATAAAATTTGTGTTTCTAACTATATTAACTATTTTATCTAATTGAATTTGATCAGATACAAAAACTACTGATGGCTTACAATCATTGATTAGATACTCATAATCTCTTTCTGTGTAGGTTGTGTAAGCTGGCACTGTTATTCCTTGAGACAACATGATTGCTAAGTCACTTATCATCCATTCAGGTCTATTCTCAGAAATCAGCAAACATCTATCTTTTATTTGTATTTTGCTATTTAGAAACTCAGATAATTTAACAATACTAGAATATGTTTCATTCCAAGAATAACTTTCTTGAATTGGATTTTTTAAGGATACAAGAAATTGATTATTATTTTTTTGATTTCTGTATTGATCGTAAAAAAGTTCTAGAAGATTATTATAATTTTTTATTTTCATTTTTTTTGGTGGGCGAAGAGAGAATCGAACTCTCACTTCTTGCGAAACACGATTTTGAGTCGTGCGCGTCTACCAGTTCCGCCATTCGCCCACTTGTTTAAATAATTATAATTAAATAGTATAAGAACTAGTTTTATATTAAAACCTAAAAATGTTTAAAGCACTTTATAAAAAATGTTTAAATTTAGCAGGTCATAGAAAATCAAATTTTTTTCTAGGGTTGGTGTCTTTTGCTGAAAGTTCTTTTTTTCCGATACCACCAGATGTTATGATTATTCCTATGGTTATGGCCAAACCAAAAGAATTTTTTAGAATTTTTTTAATTGCCTCTATTTTTTCAGTTCTAGGTGGAATATTTGGCTATATGTTAGGTGCAATATTTTTAGACTTAGCCATGAATGTTATACAATTTTATGGCTACGAGCAAAAAGTTAACAATTTAAAAACTAGCCTGACTCTTGGTGAAGGTTTTATGGCTTGGTTTGGTATACTTTTTTTAGCAGGTTTTACACCACTACCATACAAAGTTTTCACAATTGCAAGCGGTATAATTAGCTTTAACTTACCAGTTTTCATTTTAGTAAGTTTAATTTCAAGAAGTTTAAGATTCTTTATTATATCTTACTTAAGTTACAAATTTGGTTATTTGTTTAATGACTTCATGGAAAATCATGGTTCTAAATGGTTTACTATTATTGGGATAGTTATTATCTTAATAGCATTAATTTTATATCTTATCTTTAAATCTCATGGGTAAATTAAGCAAAAATAATATTTTATTGTTAGTCTTGTTTGTAAGTATTTTTGCATTACTTTCAGCTTATTTTATTCAATATGTTCTTGGCCATCAACCTTGCAATCTTTGTCTAATTGAAAGAATACCTTACGCATTATCAATTATAATTATTTTTTTAACTTATAAATTTAAACAATTTGAAAAAAAACTAATTATAATTTTAATCTTATTATTTCTATTTTCATTTATTGTTTCTATTTATCATTTTGGAATAGAGCAGGGTTTTATTCAAGAGTCTCTTGTATGTGATTTGCAAAGTGGCTCTAAAATTTTATCAAAAGAGGAATTATTAGCAGAACTTCAGAAAAAAACTGTTAGCTGTAAAGATGTGACATTTAAGTTGTTTGGATTATCTTTAACTACATTTAACATTTTTATATCCGCTACCATTACAGGATTTTTAATAAAAATTTTTTTAAATTATGAAAAAAATAGATAAAAATAAAATTGAAGAATTTATAAGAGTTGATCATGCAGGTGAGAGAGGGGCAGTTAAAATATATGAAGGTCAACTTCTTGCTCTAAACACTCTAATTAAAGATGAAAATTTAAAAAAAACTATAGAGGAAATGAAAATTCATGAAAAAGAACACTGTGAGTTTTTTGAAAATGAAATTAAAAAAAGAAATATAAAACCAACTAAATTTTTACCTCTTTGGGATCTTTTGGGTGTTGGCCTTGGTTTTGGGTCCGCACTTTTGGGAAAAAAAGCTGCCATGTTGTGTACTGCTTCTGTTGAAGAGGTAATAGACAAACACTATTTAGATCAAATTAATCAACTGGATTCAAAAGAGAAAAAATTAAAATCAAAGATAATTAAATTTAGAAATGATGAGCTTCTTCACAAAGATATTGCTTATGAAAAAGGAGCCACTAAAGAAGGTGCCTATGGATTACTTGATAAAATCATTAAAACAGGTTCAAAAATAGCAATTAATATTTCAGAAAAAATATAAAACTTATTTAAGACTCTAATTCTACATCCCAGTATAAATAATCCATCCAACTTTTGTGTAAAAAGTTTGGAGGAAAATTTTTACCATTTCGGTGAAGGTCTTCTGTAGATGGTTGATAAGGGTGTTGAGTTAATTTCATACCAGAAAATTTTAATAATTTTCCACCTTTTTTGACATTACAGTCAGAGCAAGCGGTAACAACATTTTGCCAATTAGTCTCTCCTCCTTTAGATCTTGGAAGCAAATGATCAAAAGTGAGTTCTTGATTGCTTCCACAATACTGGCATGAAAATTTGTCTCTCAAAAAAACATTAAATCTTGTAAAACTTGGTTTTGACTGAGGAGCAATATAGCTTTTTAGAGCTATGACGCTTGGTAATTGCATATCAAAAGATGGGCTTCTTACTACCCTGTCATAATTACTTACTATAGTTACTCTATCTAAAAAAACTGATTTTATTGTGTCTTGCCATGACCATAAAGATAAAGGGTAATAGCTCAGTGGTCGATAATCTGCATTTAAAACTAATGCAGGACATTTTTCTAATGAAACATTCTGTTCTAAAAAATTGTTCATTAACCTAGTTTAACTTAATTAGAAAACTATATCAATAACAAGCAATGATTAAATTTTTTTTAAAATATAATTTAAAGCTATACTTGAAGCTTCAATAGGAATATGATGTCCACAATTTTTTATTAGGTGTGTCTCTATATTAACATTATTTCTAATATAAAAATCTTTTGCTTCTAATAAAAAAGTTGGTGAAACAATATCATCTAAGTCTCCATGAACTAAAAGAGTATCGGTTGAAGATTTTTTACGCAATCTTAAGTCTTCCTGATTGATTATTTTACCAGAAAATCCTAATACACACATAAATTCAGAGCTAGATGTTAAACCTAAGTTAATTGACATCATGCAGCCTTGGCTAAAGCCAGATATACATATTTGATTGTTAGATAAATTATATTCTTTTTTTATCTCTTCTATGTATTGTTTAAGTTTTATTTCTGCTTTTTTTGACTCAGCCAGTATGTATTTGGGATCATCATTAGTTAAATCAAACCACTGATAACCAGTGGGGTTAATAGAACATTGTTCATGACCATCGGGACAAAGAAATATAGTGTTAGGCAAGTGTCTTTTCCAACTAACAGATAAAATACTAATATCTTTACCATCACCACCATAACCATGTAACAAGACGATAGCATTTTTTATTGGTTTATTATTTTCAGGTTTAATGATTGTTGAATTAAGGCAAAATGTCATAGTGAGTTAAATATGTTTTTTATTTTGTAAAACACTCTACAATATAAATATGATTTCAGGAATATTAGTAAAAATTTTATCTATTGTCTTGTTGATTGCTGTAGGCATAGTTTTGATATTAGGCATTGGAACTCTTTTTAAGGGTGGTGATACCAGTAAAAAATATTCCAACAAACTTATGCAGCTAAGGGTTTTGCTTCAATTTATAGCAATTCTTGTTCTGGTGGGCTTTGCTTATTTCTTTAAAAATTAATTATATTTACTAAGCCAATCTAAGAATCTTTTATCACCAAAATCAATTGAGCCAATTATTCTCGCAAATTCTTCTCCCTTTTTATTGAAAATAATTGAAGTTGGCACTCCTCTTAAAAGAAATGTTTTTGCCAGTGTGATTTCAGAGTCAAAATAAATTTCCATATTTTCAATTTTTAAATCAATAAAGAATTCTTCAGCTTTTTTGACACTATCTTGACCAATATTTATAGGAAAAATCTTTAAATTATTAAACTGTTCATTTATTTGAAGCTTGTCTAGAGAGGGCATTTCTTCTTTGCATGGAGCACACCAAGTAGCCCAAAAATTTAATATGACTAAATTGTTTTTAAAATCTTTAAGATTTACTTCTTGACCTTTGGCATCTAAAAAAATTACACTATCGTAGGTTTTTAGCTCTTTATTGACTACGATATTTTTTATATTTGGTTCAGTTGCTGCAAATACATTGTTAATTAATAGAATAAATATTATTAAAAATCTCATGTTAATAGGTATAAGTTTAATATCATGGCAAAAAATAAAAACAACCAGGCAATATGGAATACAAGAATAAAAAAACAATCTTCTTTATTTCAAAAAGTTGGTAATTCCATAGACATTGATAAAAGACTTTATAAAGAAGATATTGCAGGATCGATTGCTCATGTTGAGATGCTATTTAAACAAAAAATAATATCTTTTAAAATCAAAAATAAAATTATTTATGGTCTTAATAAAATAGAAAAAGAAATATTAAAAAATAAATTTGAATTTAATAAAAAATATGAAGATATTCATATGAATATCGAAAAAAGACTTTTTCAAATTATTGGTGAAGAAGCTGGATATGTCCATACCGCGAGATCTAGAAATGATCAAGTCATAACAGATTTTAAAATGTGGATGAAATCAGCCACCTTGGAAATAAATAAACAAATAGATAAAATTTTAAAAAATACTGTAAAAGTTGCAGAAAAAAATATTGAAACGATTATGCCAGGTTTTACACATTTAAAGAATGCTCAACCAATTTCTTTTGCACATTATCTAATGGCCTATGTGGAAATGTTCAGCAGAGATAAAAAAAGATTTCTTAATAACTTGGAAAGTTTAAATGAAAACCCACTTGGTGTAGCAGCATTAACGGGGACTTCATTTAATATTGATAGATATTACACAACTAAGAAGCTTGGGTTTAAAACCCCAACTAACAACTCAATTGATACAGTATCAGATCGAGATTTTGTATTAGATTTTCTATATAGTGTTTCTGTATGTTCCATGCATATTTCTAGAGTAGCAGAGGAGTTAATTATTTGGAACTCAGATGGTTTTAATTTAATTAAACTTTCAGACAAGGTAGTCACGGGCTCCTCTATTATGCCTCAAAAAAAGAATCCTGATTTGCTGGAATATTTAAGAGGAAAGTCTGGAACTACTTATGGAAATTTATTTTCAATGCTAACAATTCTCAAAGGATTGCCTTTATCCTATTTTAAAGATCTTCAAGATGATAAAGAAATAATTTTTAAATCTTATGATACAATTATTAATTGTCTTAAAATTTTTGATGAAATTTTAAAAAATTTTTCCCCAAATAAAAACAAGATGCTGGAACTCGCTAGTAATGGATACATTACAGCGACAGACTTAGCAGATTATTTAGTTAAAAATCATGCCATGTCATTTAGAGAAGCCTATCAAAAAACTGCAGCTATTGTAAATCTTGCAGAAAAAAGAAATAAAAAATTAAATGAACTTGAAATTGGTGATTTAAAAAAAATTGAACCGAAACTAACCAATGAAGTTTTAAAAATATTCGATCTAAAAAATTCAATTAATGCAAAAAAATCATATGGAGGAACTGCTTTTGATAATATTAAAAAAATGATATTGAAATATAAAAAACAATTATGAATAAAAAAATAAGTTTATTAATTATTCTGTGCTTATTTGCAATCTCCTGTGGTAAAAAAGGGGATCCTGTATACAAAGAGCCTGAAAATAATGCTAAAATTTTTGACACCAAATTTAAAGTGGTGCTATGAAATATATAGGAAAAGAGTTCTTTGTAGAAAAAATAAAAGTAGAGATAATTGCAAAAAAATTTGGGACACCAGCTTACTGCTATTCCTATTCTAGGCTAAAAGAAAATATTAAAAAACTCCAAAATAATTTTAAATCGTTTAATCCATTATTATGTTTTGCAGTTAAGTCTAATACTAATAAATACCTGTTAGATGAGATTGGTAAATTTGGGCTTGGAGCTGACGTCGTTTCTATGGGGGAGCTAATGAGAGCCATGTCAGCTGGAATAAACCCAAATAAAATAGTTTTTTCAGGAGTTGGTAAAACTTCTAAAGAAATAGAATATGCAATAAATAAAAAAATTCTTTTAATAAACGCTGAGTCAAAAAGTGAAATTTTAGCAATTGAAAAAATAGCAAAGCTAAAAAAACAGATCGTAAATATTGGTATTAGACTTAATCCTAATACAGATGCAAAAACTTTAGATGAGATATCAACTGGAAAAAAAGAAAATAAATTTGGCGTAAATGAAAAAACATTTTTAGAACTTGTTAATTATGTGAAGAATTCTAAAAATCTTAATTTAAAATGTTTAAGTGCTCATATTGGTAGCCAAATATTAGATTATAGACCTTATCTAAAAATGCTAAATGTTTTGCACAAGGTCATTCAAAAAAGTAATTATAAGTTTGAATATGTAGACCTTGGTGGAGGCATGGGTATAGATTATGATCATAACAACAAAAAGCTTAATTTAAAAAAATATAACTCTTATATTCAAAAATTTTTAAAACTTAACAATTGTAAAATTATATTTGAACCTGGTAGATCAATTATTGGGGATACTGCTGTATTAATTGCTAATATTACTTATATAAAAGAGAGCGACAAAAAAGATTTTATAATACTAGACTCTGGAATGAATGATTTGATGAGGCCTGCTTTGTATAAAGCAGAACACAAAATCATTCCTGTAATTAAAAGTAAAAATAAGTCCAAAAAAATTTATGAATTTGTGGGACCAATATGTGAAACAACAGATAAATTTTTAACCATTAAGAACTATCAAAAATTAAATGAAAATGATTTAATAATTATATGTGATGTTGGTGCTTATGGCATGTCTTTAAGCTCCAATTACAATTTAAGAACTAAACCAGTAGAATTACTAATTCACAATTCTAAAATTAAAATTATAAATAAAAGACAAAAACTATCTGAATTAGTCTAGTTTTTAATTAGAATGATAAGAAACCTAATATTTTCAATATTCTTTTTTTTAGGAATAATATTTATTTCCATAATTTTTTTACCAAGTTTGTTTATGCCAAGATCGGTAGTATTATTTGGTGGAAAACTAATGGGTTATTGGACTTCTCTTTGTCTAAAAATATTTTTATCAACTAAAATTATAATTAAAGGCAAAGAAAATATTATAACAGATAAAAAATTTTTTATTGCCGCTTCACATCAGTCAATGTTTGAAACTTTTTTTCTTCAAACTATATATAATTCTCCTGTTTTTATTTTAAAAAAAGAACTTTTGCTAATACCTATATTTGGTTGGTATTTAAAAAAAATTGGTTCCATTTCAATAAAAAGAAATAAAGTAACCAAAGAAAATTTGGGTTTTTTTGAAGAGATAACAAGCCAAATTAAAAATTCAGATAGACCTGTAATTATTTTTCCACAAGGAACAAGAGTTCTACCTAATGAAAGACCTTCTTTTAAAAAAGGAGTAGCAAGAATTTATGAAGAGTTAAAAATTGCTTGCCAACCGATTGCTATTAATTCTGGTTATGTGTGGCCTAAAAAAGGTTCTAAACAGTCAAAAAGAACTATTACAGTGTCTATATTAAAACCTATTGAGTATGGGCTAAATAAGGATGATTTTTTAAGGACTATTGAAAAAGATATTTACGAAGAGCTTAATAAAATTAACTAGCCTTTCATAGGCATAACAACAAAAATACTATCAAAGTCCCCTGGATCTTTTATTAAGGCTGGAGAACCAGTATCATTAAAAAATATTTCAATTCGATCTCCATCTAATTGCGAAGCAACATCTATTAAATATCTAGAATTAAAACTAATCTCTAGATCATGATCAAATTTAACTGTTAGAGTTTCCTTTCCATCACCACTATTAGTATTGTTTACTGATAAATTAAGGGTATCTTTAGTTAAATTAAATTTTACACCATCTTTTTTGTCCAAAGAAACTGAAGCAACTCTATCGACAGAATCTAAAAATAATTTTAAATCAATTTCTAATTTTTTTTGATTATTTTTTGGTATTACCTGAACATAATTTGGAAACTTACCATCAATTAGCTTTGAAATTAATATACTATTATTCAATTCAAATTTAATTTTTGACTTAATGTTCGAAATTTTAACTTCTCCATCGTAGTTATCGAGTAAAGAACATAACTGAAAAATAGTTTTTTTTGGAAGAATTATTGGTTCAAAATCAATTTTTTGTTCAAGTCTAATCTTAGAGATTGACATTCTATGGCTATCTGTTGCAACTGCTGTTAAGTAAATCTTATCATCTACTTCTGTTTGATGTAAAAAAATTCCACTTAGATAATGTCTTGTTTCATCATTTGAAACAGAGAATTTACACTTATTTAATAATTTTAAAAGCTGTTTAGATTTTATTGAAAACTCATTTTGATTAAAATTCTCATCAGTTAAAGGAAACTCCGTAGCGCTGATGCAATTTAAATTAAAAATAGATTTTTCAGACTCTACTTGAAGTTTGCTAATTTCAGTAAGGGATAAATTAATTTTTTTACCAGATGAAAACTTTCTAATAATATCATACATTATAGATGAAGTGGTTGTTGTTCTGCCTTCATCGAGAATTTCAACATTGTTTAGTTGATGAATAAAAATTAAATCCAAATCTGTTGCTGTAATAGTTAGTTTTGAATTACTAGCGTCTAGAAGAATATTTGATAAAATTGGTAAAGTGCTTCTTTTTTCAATTACACCCTGACAATAATTTAATGCTTGTTGAAGATCTTGTTGATTAACGTTAAATTTCATTTTCTTTATTATTATATAGTATCTGATTTTTTAGTTTATTAATATTATCAACCATCTCTGGATCTTTTTCTTTTAATTTTTCAATAGTTTTTACTGAGTGAATAATTGTAGTATGATCTCTATTAGAAAACTCTCTTCCAATTTCAGGTAATGATTTTGAAGTTAATATTTTAGTCAAATAAATTGCGGTTTGTCGAGGTCTAACCAAATATCTTGATCTTCTTGAAGATAACATCTCATTTTTGCTAATCTTAAAAAACTTACAAACTACAGTCTGTATTAAATCAATTGTAACTTTATTTTCTGCTAAGTTTAAAAGATCCTTTAAAACTACTTTTGTTTCAGTCAAATTCGGAACTTTATTATAAATTCTTGAAAAAGAGACAATTCTATTAATCGCTCCAACTAGCTCTCTAATACTAGTAGTAATTTCTGTGCTAATAAAATCTTGAATTTCTTTTGATATTTTAATCTGGTCAGCATAAAGATTGTTTAATTCCTCAGTTTTTCTTTCAACTATTTTTTTTCTAAGTTCATAATCAGGTTTTTGAATATCAACTACTAACCCACCAGAGAATCGTGATTTAATTCTTTCTTGAATTCTTGATAGTTTGTTTGGGGCTCTATCTGCTGATAGAATTATTTGAGAGCCTTTATCCAGCAAAGCATTAAAAGTATGAAAAAACTCCTCTTGCATTGCCTCTTTACCATTCATAAATTGAATATCATCTATTAAAAGAATATCTGTATTTCTAAAATATTCTTTAAATTTTACCATATCGTTGGATTTTATAGATTTCACAAATTGATACATAAATCTCTCAGCAGAAATAAACATAACTTTATGACTTTTTTTTAATTCTAAACCGATAGAATTTAAGAGGTGAGTTTTGCCCATACCTACACCTCCATAAATATATAGTGGATTATAGTGAGAAATATTCTCAGAAACTTTCAATGATGCCTCGTATGCCAACTTATTACTTGAGCCAGTTATAAAATTATCAAAACGTTTGTTTGGATCTATTCTATTATATTGCAAATAGGTATCTTTAATAAAAGATACGTTCTCGGCACTCTCAACTACTCCTGAAATTTTTTCTTCCTCGTTTTTTTTATTTTCTTTTTCAATAATCTTAAACTCAACTCTTATTATATCTTTTTTGTAGCTTTTAATAATTTGCAATATTTGATCAAGATATCTAGAGGTGATCCAATCTCTAATAAAACGAGTAGGAACAGATAAAAGAAGGTAATTATTAAACTCTTCAACAAAGTCTATTTTTTTTAACCAGCTTTCATATATATCCAATCCCAATTTGTTTTTCATATCTGATTGAATTACATGCCAATCTAAATTATCAGACTTAAAACTCTGAATATTATTAGTATTAATAAGGTTGTTCATAACTTTTAGGAAAGAACTCAGTTAGAACCAATTGAGAATTTTTGCAACTACAAAATAAAAAAAAATTAAAAAAAATGTAATCTATGATTGTGTAAAAAATTTGTCACAGATAAAAAATATATTTACAAAAAAAATAATTTATCTTTGAAAAAATAAAATTTTTAATTGCATTATCTCAAAAATTTTATTTACCATATCTAAATCTAGTAAATTAAAAAAAAAAAATAATATATTATGTGGATGCTACAGGTTGTATTATTTTATCTACTACAGGTAGTTTTGTATTAAAGGGCAGAAACTTTTTTAGTAATTCTAGATACATTTCTAGAAGCATTTTGCTTTTTAATTATTCCAGTTTTTGCAATTTTCATTAGCTCTGAATTCAACTTGGGTAAGAATTTAAGTGCTTCAGTTTTATTTTTTGATTCAATCAGTAAGTTCATTTTTTTTAAAGCGTTTCTATATCTGCTTTTTCTCGCCTTATTAACCGCAGTTTGCTTAGAAATTCTTCTAATTCTTTTAATTGCTGATTTAGTGTTTGCCATATCGGCAGGGGTATAGCTTGAGAATTAATATTGGTCAATAAAATAATCATTTAAATTTGGCAAATATCACAAAAGAAAGTTGATCTATTTGAAATAAAAACTTTTTTTATCATTCCTGTACAACTAGATTTTTTACATTTCTCTCCTTCTCTTTGATAAACATTAAATTCTTTTTGAAAATTACCATTAATACCATTTGAATCTCTAAAATTTTTTATACTAGATCCACCTCTTTTTATTGCGTTTAATAAAATTTTTTTAGAATTCAAAATAATTTTTTTACAATCATTGTCACTTAATAATTTTGCTTTTTTTAATGGATATATTTTACTTAAAAATAATATTTCACTTGCATAAATATTTCCTATTCCCGAAACAAAACTTTGATCTATTAAAAAACTTTTAATATTTTTTTCTTTACCTTTAAAAAAATCATTTAAATATTTTAAGCTAAATCTAGAATGAAAAGGTTCGGGCCCTAAATGTTTAAATCTTTTTTTTAATTGATCATCATTTTTTAATATTTGAAAAAAACCGAATCTTCTTGGATCATTATAGATTAATTTTAAATCCTTAAAAAAGATTTCAATATGATTATGTTTTTTAGGTAACAAAGGAGAGTTATAAAAACTTGTATTTGTAAATATATTTTTTTTTTTAAAATTAACTAAATGAATAGTTCCTGACATTCCTAAATGAATTAAACAAAAACTTTTTTTGTCTAAACATAAAATTAAATACTTTGAAAATCGACTCACATTAGTAACCTTTTTATTCTTTAAGAAATTTTTAAAATCAGCAGGAACTTTAAATCTTAAATTTTTGTTTCTAACTAATACTTTTTTAATCTCTTTATTTTTGATCTTTTGGTTAAGAGATTTTCTAACAACTTCTACTTCTGGTAATTCTGGCATTTCATACTATATTGATAATATAATTTTTTATTATGCAACAATATCTTCAAAATAAAAAAGGACTAGTTCAAGGTGTTTTTGATCAAGTTTTTGACCGTTATGATTTAATGAATGATTTTATGTCATTAGGTATTCACAGGTCCTGGAAAAAAAACCTAATCAATATGATGAACCCATCATCAAAAAAAAATTTAATTGATGTAGCATGTGGTACAGGTGACATTGCTAAACTTTTCTTAGATAATACCAATATAGATAATCATATAACTTGTGTAGACCCTAATGAAGGTATGGTTAAACAAGGGAAAAAAAAACTATCCAACTATAGAAACATAAACTGGGTAATTTCTCATGCTGAAAAACTACCAATAAAAACAAATACCTTTGATTTTTATACAATAAGTTTTGGTATAAGGAATACTAAGAACTTAGATAAAACTTTGTCAGAAGCATATAGAGTTTTAAAACCTGGAGGACGATTTCTTTGTTTGGAGTTTTCAAAAATTCAAAACTCAAATTTAGAATTTATTTATAAAAATTACTCAAAAATTATACCCTTGGTTGGAAAAATGATAGTTGGAAAAAGAGAACCTTACGACTATCTAATTAAAAGTATTGAGGAATTTGTAAACCAAGAGGAATTAATTGAATTAATGAAAAATAATAATTTTAAAAATTGTACCTATAGAAATTTATCTGGTGGCATAGTTTCAATTCATAGTGGTTGGAAAATTTAATGATTAAAAAATTTATAACTCTATTAAAACTTGGAAGAAAAGTTGCAAAATCAGATATTCTTGAAATAGCTTCAAAATTTCAAGAACCTCCCCTTATTATTAAAATTCTTTTTAAAATTTTAGCTTTTTCATTCTCTAAAAAAGAAATTTCTCAAATGAATAAAGATGAAGGTGAGCGACTTTCAAGCTCCTTGGAGTCTATGGGAACAACGTTTATAAAACTTGGACAATTTTTAGCTACCCGTCCAGACATAATTGGTGAAGAACTATCGAAGAAACTTGAAAATTTACAAGATCGTTTACCTCCATTTTCTACTTATGAAGCAAAAGAAATAATAAAAAAGGATTTAGGAGAAGATACTTATAATAGCATATTAAATTTAAGCGAGCCAGTTGCTGCAGCTTCTATTGCACAAGTTCATAAAGCTCAAATAAATGATGAGGGAACTATTAAAGATGTAGCAATTAAAATTTTAAGACCAAATATAAAAAAAATATTTAATGAAGAAATTGATGCAATGATGTTATTTGCATTTTTAGTTGAGTCTTTAATTAAAAAAACAAAAAGACTAAAACTTGTTGAAGTTGTTTTTCTACTTAAAGAGATCACTAACTTGGAAATGGACTTGAGATTTGAGGCTGCTGCAGCAAATGAATATGCTGAAAATACTAAAAATGATGCAGGCTTCAGAGTCCCACAAATTTATTGGAATTTTACCAGTGAAAATGTCATGACACTTGATTGGATTGATGGAGTTTCAATAAGAGAAACTGAAGAGTTAAAAAAAAGAAATATTGATACAAAAAAGATTGCAGAAGATATAATACAACATTTTCTAAGGCATGCGGTTAGAGACGGTTTTTTTCATGCTGATATGCACCAAGGCAATATTTTCATTGATAACAATGGAGAAATAGCTCCCATTGATTTTGGCATTATGGGTAGGCTTGATAAGCTTAGTAAAAGATTTTTAGCTGAAATACTTTTTGGTTTTATCCAAAGGGACTACAAAAAAGTAGCTGAAGTTCACTTAGTGGCTGGACTAGTTCCCAAAGAGGTGCCAATTGATGATCTTGCACAAGCACTAAGATCAATTGGAGAACCTATATTTGGACAAGCTGTAAAAGATATTTCTGGAGGGAAATTATTAAAACAATTATTTGATGTAACAGAAAAATTTAATATGCAAACTCAGCCACAACTCTTGATGTTACAAAAAACCATGGTTGTTGTTGAGGGTGTCGCAAGAAAATTAAATCCGGAAACAAATATTTGGACTACATCTAAGCCTGTATTAGAAAGTTGGTTAAGAGAAACAAAAGATCCTATTAACGCCTTAAATGAAACACTTCAAAATACTTCTGAAGTGATTAAAAGATTGCCTGAATTTCCTGAAATAATGGATAAAGCAAATCAAGCTTTAACATTTTTAGCGAGTGGTCAAATACCACAAAATTCAAATTCATATACTGCTTTAAATAATAAAAAATCTGAAATGATAGCTTTTAGAAATCAATCAATTATTGGTTTATTACTCCTTGTAATTTTTGGACTATTAGTATTTTAATTCGACGATGAAAAATTTATTAAATAAAAAAATCTTATTTATAATTTGTGGAGGTATATCTGCATATAAAAGTTTAGAAACAATAAGATTATTTAAAAAAAATGGTGCTGAAATTAAAACCATTTTAACCAAGAGTTCTAAAGAATTTATTACTCCATTATCAGTTGCTTCTCTATCTCAAGGAAAAGTTTATGAAGATTTGTTTAGTGTTGAAAATGAAACAGAAATGGATCACATAGCTCTTTCTAGATGGGCTGATGTAATCTTGATTTCACCCATTACCGCAAATACTATCGCAAAATTAGCAAACGGTAATGCTGATGACTTAGCTTCAACCGTGGTATTAGCTTCAAATAAAGAAATTTTTATAACCCCAGCAATGAATGTTAGAATGTGGGAACATTCATCTACTAAAGAAAATTTTGAAAAACTAAAAAAATTTGGATATCGAGTTATTGGACCAGAGATAGGAGATATGGCATGTGGGGAATATGGAGAGGGAAAAATGTCAGAACCCTCGATAATAGCAGATAAAATTGATAGATATTTTTTATCTTTAAAACAGAATAAAAAATATAAAGCATTAGTCACTGCTGGACCAACTCAAGAATACATAGACCCTGTCAGATATATAACAAATAAATCTAGTGGTAAGCAAGGCTATGAATTAGCAAAATCATTATCAAAGAAAGGTTTTGAAACCACTTTAATTTCAGGTCCAACAAATTTAAATATTGATGATAGTGAAATCAAAATAATTCAAGTTGAAACAGCAGACGATATGTTCAAAGCAACTCAAGAAAATTTACCTGCTGATGTTGCAATATTTGCTGCGGCTGTGGCAGACTTTAAAATTAATAAAAAATTTGAAAATAAAATAAAAAAAACTGAAAGCTTAAACCTAGAACTTGAAAAAAATATTGATATCTTAAATTATGTTTCAAATCATAATTCTTTGCGACCAAAAATTGTTATTGGTTTTGCTGCAGAAACTGAAAACATAAGTAAAAATGCTGAAACAAAATTATTCAGTAAAAATTGTGATTGGATTATTGCAAATGATGTTTCCAATAAAAAAATTGGTTTTAATTCAGAATTTAACGAGGTAACAATTTTTTATAAAGATAGTAATTTAAAACAAGAAAATCTTTCTTATAAAAAAAAATCTGAATTATCTGACGAAATTGTTGATAAAATTATTAATCAATTAAATTAATGATTAAAGTCTTAATAAAAAAATTATACCCTGAAGTGCAGATACCAGCCTATAAAACAAATGGTGCCTCTGGTATGGATTTAATGGCTTTTATAAAAGAACCAATCATATTAAAACCAAGAACCTCTTGTTTGGTTCCAACTGGAATTGCATTAGCATTTCCTGAAGATTTTGAAATTCAAATAAGGCCGAGATCAGGATTGGCAGCTAAAAACAGTATAAGTGTTCTAAATACTCCAGGCACTATAGACAGTGATTATAGAGGAGAGATAAAGATCATACTTTTTAATCATGGGAACATTGATTTTAAGATTAATAATAACGATCGAATTGCTCAAATGATATTAACCCCTGTAATCAAAATGCAGCTTGACGAAGTTGAAGATCTTCCTGAAACTGTAAGAGGAGAGGGTGGCTTTGGTTCAACTGGAACATGACCGTCGAATTAAAGAAAAATCAAATTGATAGATACTCTAGACAAATAATACTTAAAAACATTGGTGTTTTAGGGCAAAAAAAAATTCTGAATTCTAAAGTTTTAATAGTAGGTGCGGGAGGATTAGGTTGTCCAGTCGCAGAATTTCTCACTAGAGCTGGTGTGGGTACAATAGGCATTACAGATAACGATAAAGTAAATTTATCAAATCTTCATAGACAAAGCCTTTATGATACTAGTGACTTAGGAAAGTCAAAAGTTAAGACTGTGAAATCTAAATTAAAAAGAATTAATCCTAATACAAAAGTGAATATTTATGATCTAAGAATCAATGAAAAAAATTTTGATAAAATCCTTAAAAATTATGATTTTATCATTGATGGTTCAGATAATTTTAAAACTAAATTTTTAATTAATGACAGCTGTATTAAATTCAAAAAATTTTTAGTTACAGGAGCAATCAGCAAGTTCGATGGACATATTTTTACATTTGATTTTAAGGATAAAAAAACACCATGTTTAAGATGTTTTTATCAAGAAAATGAAATTTCTGATGATATTCTCAATTGTGAATATGAGGGAGTTTTGGGCACCGTAGCCAATATTGTTGGTAGTTTACAAGCTAATGAAATTATAAAAAAAATAATAAATATTGGAAAAAATTTAAATAATAATATTTTTATAATTGATTTGTTAAATTTAAATTTTAGAAAAGTAAAACTAAACAAAAGAAAAAATTGCTTATGCTCCTAATTAAAAAAAAATTTTACATAATTTTTTTTTATTTAATTTTAGTTTCATTTTCTAATGCAGAAGAAATTTTTTTATCTTTAAAAAAAAATAAAGTTAATGTCAGATATGGGCCAGGATTTGATTTTCCAATAAAATATGTTTATAAAAAAATTAATTTACCTATCAAGCAAATTGATAAAAAAGAGAATTTTAGAAGAATAATAGATTTAAAAAATAATAGTGGATGGATACATATCTCTCAGTTAAAACCCGCTAATTCTTTAATTGCCACAGAAGATAAAGTTCTGTTTAGTAAACCTTCAATATTTTCAAAGCCGCTCGCAAATATTAAAGAAGGAAGGTTATTAGTTGTTCAAAAATGTGAAGAGAATTGGTGTAAAATTGAAACAGAGAGTTTTAAAGGCTGGGTGAATAAAGAAAATTTATGGGGATTTATTAATTAAATGGATCTTCAAGCACACATGCAACTAAATGTATACGATCCTGCTCACCACCATTAAAAAAATTATGGTATTTTTTATTATTTGTAATTGTTACAGAACCGTCAGCGGGTAAATGCTTTGCAACATTTTCTATAACCATTGAACAGCCTGGGTTTGTAATAATTGGTATGTGTAATCTTGGTTCTGGATCTTTATGCCAACTAAGTGTTGATCTTGGCTCTTTTAACAACAATCTAACTCTTCCAAGTTTAAACTTTTTACTTAATGTTTCATAAACCTCTTTGAAATAAGTGTCATGAAATTCAGGAACTAATTGAGTATATTTTGACTCATCTATTTCAATATCTCTAGATACCTCTTTGCCAGTTTCATCAGGAATAGTCCAATATTGTCCTCTTAAGCTATGTCCCTTAATCGAGTCTTCATCATTAGGTATTTGATTAATAGGTATAGCACCAAAATGGGTTACCCCAGGAGAATAAAACTGTCTCCTTTTTAGCACAAGTTCCAAATCAGATCTTAATCTTGAAATATTAAATTTTAAATTTGGAACTTGGTAAAAATCAGCAAACAAGTTATTTGGTT
>Ga0255773_10000277_pt1 | contig 54811 bp, 39 predicted proteins | sample 011ome_17_FD_179971 | JGI IMG/M metagenome (GOLD analysis project Ga0255773, IMG submission 179971) | Coastal salt marsh microbial communities from the Groves Creek Marsh, Skidaway Island, Georgia - 011502XT metaG (version 2) | ecosystem: Environmental > Aquatic > Marine > Intertidal zone >... | reverse complement strand
AAATACCTCACCTGGCTTGATGTTGCTGAGCATACTGCAAAGCAGTAAGCCCATAGTAGCACTTGGAACCATGTGTGCATACGTTGCGCCAGTATAGTCACAAATCATTTGTTCTAGTTCTCTGGTTTTGGTGTGTTCCATAATCCAGCCGCCACTGTCAATATATTCTTTAACACTGTTGCGTTCTTCCAGTTCGTACACTGGGTTCATATGACTGTTAGGTGTTAGCACTAAACTTCTCCAACATGTTTTTTAATTTACTTTCATTATACCATCTTATCTTATAATCGTCAAATTTATCTTCCACAGTATAGCGTAACGACAATCCAAAAATATTGTCATGAGGATCTTGATGTGTAGTTGGACATATATCTATTGTATTATATTTTTTATCTAGAAAAAATTGTCCTAAACTACTGTGTATTGGTAAATCGAATGTGTTCATTGAATTTCTATGAGACTTGTCATTTTGATGATGACTGTATAGTTGTTCAATTATCCAATCTTCGATATGAAAAGCATATCTTTTAATTCCTGGTAAGTTAAAATATAGTACTATATCATTGGGCATGAAACATCTTCTGATAATATCATTATTATTTCCTCCATGATGTGTTTTTACTATATTAGTAAACATAACTGTACTTTTATTGTACAAATTATTTTTATGTATTCTACTACTATAGTCCTGCTGGTGATTAATATCATTTAAATATAAAAATAAATTAGTAAGTTTTTCAAATGTATTCCATGGATGATCATACATTTTGACATCATATCTTGTCCTCAAAACAATGTCAGGAGTATCTTCCCACATATCTGGATAATCAAGCAATGCTTGATAAACCTGTAAATGTTGCCAGGCATAGCCTATATCACTATTAATATTTTCTAATCTTTTAATTATTCTTTGATGAATGGTATTGGGATTGATTGTATAGTATTGCAATGTATCCGCAAAATCAAATACTTTGGCAGTATATTCTTTGAACTTGTCTAGCCTTAGTTGTGTGTTATTTTCTTGTTGTGACAACCATTTCTTTATTATTTTACTTTTTTCTACATCACAGTGATTATCATCATGATTATAAAGATCCATCCATGATTTAGAATTAGAGAATAGTTTCTCATAGACATCTCCATAACCTGATAACCAATTACTAAATCCCCCAGAAAAAGATGAGTCAGATTCATACAACAAAAATTTTATTACTATGTTCCCTTTGAAATGCTTTCTTATGTTACGATAGTATGGCAGACATTGCTGTTCCCAATATTTGTTGCCAAACCAATTTAATTTTCCTACAAATAAGATACAAACATCTTGATGGTAAGGTCTATCGTATACAACATCTGGATATTCGAAACTAGTAACATGTAGATGAAAATTATTCATTGTTTATAATACCATTCGTATGTTTCTTCAAGTGCTTGTTTAACTGTGTATTCAGGTTGCCAGCCCAGTGACTGCAAGCGTTGATTGCTAATTGCTCTGTTCTTTATTCCCTCAGGTCTGTCTGTGTTGTACCATAGTCTACCTGTAAAGCCGCTGATCTGCTTTAGTGTTTCAGCTAGTTCACGTATGGTTGTTTCAACTCCGCTAGCAATGTTAACTGTATCGTACTTTGTATTGTTTAATGTTATGTCCATAGCACGTACTGCATCTTTGATGTACAGTATGTCTCTGCTTTGATTTCCACTGCCCCATATTTCTATTTCAGTGATGTCATTTTTTACAGCATCCACAAACTTTTGCATTAGTGCGCCGATAACATGTGCATGTTCTCCTGTACGATCACCTGGACCAAACATGTTTGTGCATATAGCTGTGCGCCATTGTGTTCCACGCTTGTCATTGCTGGCTCTGCACTGATACATGCCTACTAGTTTTGGCAGTGCAGTTGTTAGGTATCCGTCATATGGTTTGCCTGTCATTAGCTGATCTTCCACAAACGGTTGTTCGCCTAGTTCTGGATAACTACAGGTTGATCCTTGTAGTAAAACTCGTTGCACGCCTGCTTCAGCACATATTTTAAACACATTGTTTTGTATGTCTAAGTTACGCATCAACAGTTCAAAACTACGATCCAAATCTTCTTGTAAGCCTCCCACAGTTGCAGCATTTATTACAACATGCGTTGGTTTATCTCCGCTCAATATGTGTGTGTATGCACTAGGATAGTGTGTGTAGTCTGTGGTGCTGGTATTGCCACCTCTAGCATCTGGATACAGTTCTTGATAGTGTTTGCCTACTAGGCCTCTATTGCCTGCAATATAGTATGTCATGGACGGATCACCAAATAGTTTGTTAGTTTGTCAATCTGTTGTTGACTGCGTTTGTGTTCTTCAAAACGTCTTAACCATGCTCTTGTGTCAGCATATGTATCAAAATTATCATATACCCAAGGTTCAGGATTTACAATAGCACAACCACCCGGGTTAAGATGTTTTCGCAACATCATAAAAAAGTGATCCCATTCTTGTTGATTGTAAACAGTAAAGTAAGTTCGATGTTTGCCATCATCGCCTAGATTTTGCCACTGTCTGCTGAGACTATCGCCATCGTACATGATCACGTCTTGTGTTTTCCAGTACAAATTACTTTTCATTACTGTAATAAGATCATATTTCTTACCTAAATCAAATGGTTGCATAGGCAACACTTCTAGTTCTTGTGGTTGTAATTTCAACTGTTTCCACAATTCTTGAAACTCACTGTCTAGGGAAGTCCTGTGATTGTAACAGTCTGTAGTTTCTATATTTGTAAAACCTATTTCACGCATAACATAAGGCATCACACCAAACCATGTACCCATGTCTAGCCAAGCGATATCCTTGGACAAATGACCTATGTCAATTGTTTCCAATGCATCCATGTGCGGCTCCCAATAGTCCATACCGGTTGTAATACCTTTAAGGTATCCGGTGTCTGACACAACACTGTAACAATCACTCCAGTCTTTTTGTAATAGTTTTTCTTCGAACTGTTCACGTATATTCATCGGAGTACTTTCTTTGCTTGCATATCTATCTATTATTTTTTCACATATACTGTTATCATATTCAAAATCTACTTGATTTTTCTTCCAAGCACTAGCAGTAAAATCTAAGTCTTCGTAATATTCAAATTCTACATCCAGTGCTATTGAATTAATCCACTGATCTTCTTCAGTGACCATATTAACTATTGCTGAAAATTTTTCATAATCTATATCTTGCACTGTTGCTTGTGCATTGTGCCATACATTATGATGATTTGCTAGATATTGACTAGTGCTTTGTTTTAGTTTATCTCTTCTTTGTAGTTTTATCGCTTTGTCGCTTATATTTAACAGTCTTTGAAGATGCTGATTTGAAAGACCATGGTAGCGCATCACTTTCACACACCAGGTGTCTAATTGTTCTAGACGATCTAGTCTAGAATCTACAGTAGTTAAAAATTCTTGTTTACTAGGATATTCATAACGTTTTATAAGTTGCATCTTTTCGTCATGATCTACTACGTGTTCTCCTGCAATTAAATCAGGCTTGAGATCATATGCATCACTCCAATTAAATGTAGCAAGTGCATAATTAAATTCAGTAGAGTATTGTTGTGTAGTAAGATTGCCATTGTCGTCACGTGGTAACAGCAAATCCATTACACTCAATGATTCGTACAAAGGATTTTCGAATTGACTGCATCTAGCGTGACTGCCACTTCTAGGTGTGCATAGTAAGACTACTTTCATCTATCACCTCAACTGTGGGCATAGCAAATACAAGTTGTCCGCCACTGCGTATCCAAGATTCTAGTTTTTCGATAAACAAGTCTTTGAATCCAAAGTTTGGAACAAACAAAACATCTGCATGTTCTAGTGCTAGTTGTTCTTCTACAATAGGTATGTTTGTCCCCACTGTGTATCTTCCTATTTTACCAGAGTGTATTTCAGCTGCCCCTTCAAACAAATCTGCTAGTTGCCAAATCTGTAACATGGTATTGCCTTTGGTACTAGCACCAAACACATAGCACTTGAGTCCTTGACTGCGTTTGTCTTTGAGTACACTGCGCAACAGCTTACCATTTTGTTCTACTGTGCTTACAAAATCTGATAACTGTTGTTTTGTATCTTCATAGTGATCAATACTACCGCTGTGATAGTGTCCTGCATATATCTGATAACTGCCGCCTTGGATGTCATTGAACTTTATATCGTTGATTTGTAGTCCGTTTTGTTCATATAGCTTTACAAGACTGCGATAGCTGTAGTATTCTAAATGCTCGTGGCACACATTGCCAAGATCACTTTTGTCCAGCATAGGCTTGAGTGTCATTAGCTGTGCAACAAACACACCATCATCTGTTAATACATCACTTATACCTCGGATAAAATCGTTAGGATCATCCATGTCATAAAACATGCCAATTGCTGTTACAATCTTACACTTGTGTTTGAGGTTACCACTATCCCACATACCTGGCAACAACACATCACAATGTTCAGCACACTTGCTCCATAAGTTGCTGGCAGGTTCACAGCCTATTCTAATTCTGTCTTCAAGCACACCACTGAGCAGTGTACCATCATTTGCACCAATATCTAAGATCGCATCACCTGCATCACTGTGAGCATTTGCATACTCAGCAATATCCAACAGGTTTTGTTTTAGTTTAGGATTAAGTGCGCTTTCGTACCAGTAGTGATTACCATACAATACGTTAGGATCTACAGTGTGTCTTAGCTGTACTAGATCACAACTGTTGCATTGATCCAATATCATAGGCGCACTGCCCGGACTGTCATTTATCTGTTTTGGAAAGTCATTGATGTGTATGCTTCCAAAGTCAGCAACTTTAGTTATTGTGCTGCCACATACTCTGCAACACTTAGCTTCGTTTATTACCAAGGGTCTATCACTTTACTGTTTGTAGACGGTTCATGATTGTACCATTTACCATGTGCTAGTATATAACAATAATCACCCTGTGTCAAGTGATCTTCATAGTATACTGTACCACCCATCTTTTGTATATACTCAGCTACAACCAAACTGTAACTGCCTTCTGTACTATCCACACCGGGCTTGTAACTTTTGCCCAGTATAATCACAGGCAAACCTGTTGCTACTGCACGTTGTGCCATCAGTTCAGCTTGTGCTAGTCTAGTTGTATGCTGGTTCCATGCAGGGTCGTAGTTTAAATCTCTACTAACCCAACTCATCATTAGGTTATCTCTTGGATGACAAGGACCGCCGTCTCCCCATCCTGGTTTCATATATGCATTACTTGTGATTAGTTTGTCTGACTCTCCTAGCCATTGCATTACTTTTGTAGCATCTGCATTGCCTACGTGTTCAGCTAGATCTCCTGCCCAGTTTGCAAAGTTTATTTTTTGTATTATCCATGCATTGTACAGTGCTTTGGCTAACTCTATTTCTTGCCAAGTTCCCCAATGCTGTGTACTACTGCTGAATGATTTTACTAGTTTACTTACACCACTGTGATAATCGCCGCCAATAAACCAACAGTCAGGATCTTGTAAGCCTTGTGTAATATTACCTTGACTGATTAAAAAAGGCATGTATATAATATTACAATCTGTTTGTAGCGTAGCACAAGTTCCAGGGCTAACAGTACAACCAACAATAACTGTTTTGTTTGAAAAGTTACTGATTGCTGAACGTAGATTTGTGTAGTCAAAATCTTTCTCACCGTCAACAGTTGGTGTGTCAACACATATCCATATTATATCACACTCACGCAAACTGTCAATAGTATCGTATTGTTTTTTTACATCATACCTCTTGACTTGTATATTGTGTTGTGTTAGAACATCGTATAACACACTGCCAATATTTCCTACACCTACTATGCCAACTGTTGGCATTACTAGATCACAGTCTTGTTGATACTTGTTGATTATTTGTGTGTTGTCCAATTGCTGTTGAATCTCTTGTCGTTGTTGTTGATCAATTGCACTGCGTACAATCTCTTTGGGCTGTTTCATATGTTTGATCACTGCGTCGATATGTTGATGTCCTGTGGGTTGCATATCGTCTAAGTCTATTAGGTATTCAACATCATAGTCTTGTAAGAAACTTTGTTGTGTTCTAAAATGAGGATCTTTAGACAAGTCTCCCTGCATAATATAATCAACACACTGTTCAAAACTAAACTGTTGATTTTGCATTGCTCTCCATATTTGTCCTGCTAGTCTTTTACTAGGATGTCTCACAAATGCATAACCCGTATAACCAGTAAGATCAAAATACTTTTCTAATGTATAGCCAAACTGCTCTGCTAGATGCATAAATTCTGTGTTACCATTACGCCATATAGGCACAAAGAATGTTTGTTGTTGAATGTTTACCCACACTGCATCATGCCATATATTCATATCAGATACTTGTTGTATAACATGTTTGGGTTTCATTGAAATACTTGCTCTAGTTTTTTTATTTGTTGCTGTTTGTATTCATTGTGATACAAATCCATATTGTGTTGTAACACTTGTAACATTTCGTTAGAATATCCTTGTTGAATATCTATGTTGTTTCTTATGTAGTCTAGTGTTTGCAACATGCCGTCCATGCGCTGTTTAGCAGTAGGCAGTGTGTCATAACTTTCATCCCAAAATTTATCAAACGTTTTAAATCCTAAACTGCGTAACTCATCTAATCCGCCGCGGTCACCGAACATAACAAATGGTTTGCCCATTACTATTGGTCTACTAGCTTTTTCTGTCAAGAATACTTTTTGATTACTGCAATTAAACTCGCCGACAATGTGCAAATATGTGCGTTCACTAAAGTAATCTAAGTCATGTATTTGTTCTTTGTATTGTATATCTTCAACAGGATCGTAGTTTTGATCTAGTGTTTTAGTTAGTGTTCTAAACCCGAGATCAATTTGATCTTCAGGCAAATATTCTCTGAGAAATCTAATTATATCTTCATCTTGCCATGGCTGTTCACTAAAGTCATGTAAACTGTATATACAATTATCAAACAGATTCATTTGATTTGCTTGATGCAGTGCATACAGTCTATGTTCTCTGCAACGTCTGTTTAGCCATAAAAAATGTTTGTTAAATTTATCTACATTTTGTATGGTGTAACCATTGGTATATTCAAAATATCTATTAAAAGGTTCATTGTAGTGTACAATGGGCCAATCTTCATGTTGTACAACATCTTTGATACTGCTAGGACTTATAAACACACTGTTGTTTAGTATGTTGTGTTGTTTGCAAAGTCTATAGCAAACATTGTAAAGATCAATGCTCAACAAGTTGCCACTTTTTTGTAAATTGGTTTCATGTTGATTTACTGTATGCCACCAATCTGTAAACATGAATACTAGTTTTATTTCTCCTGTAATCACGTCTGGCCAGATATCGCTGTGTATCTGATCTAATTGTTCAAAGTGTGTTATTTGATCAAATGGAACGCCATTTGCATCTGGTCTATTATATGGTGTATCCATTACCAAACACTTTTTATTACCTTGGTTAATCAGTTGTCTGATTAACCCTTGGTCTCTTATTAGATCACGTAACGGTCTATACAAATCAGTTGCAGGTATTATATTATTCATGCCAGTATTCTTGATACTCCGGAACATATGTTAGTATGCTTTGATTTCTCACTTTGTCTAGTTTATTAGTTTCGTTAATAAACATTTCCCATAAATCAGGATTGCGTTCTGTATTCATTACATGTTCTAACAAACTGCGATTATTACTTACTTCCCACTCTTCTGCACCACTATTCTCTAGTGCTTGTATAGCCTGCTCGTATCCTTTGTCTTTGATAGGTTGCGGCAAGTGGATTGCATCCATCATTGCTGGTTGTGTTACTTGAATTAAAAACGGAAGTTGGAACATAATAGGTAGCGTTTGTGTGTATCTATACAAATTTCCTAAGTCTAGCCAGGTTAAACTGCTGAGTGTACTGTGTATCTGTAAACTTAGTTTATCTGAGCCTAACTTTTGTTGCCACTCAAAAACTCTGTTGAGATTACGTTCCCACTTACTCCATTTACCAGGCCACCTTACATATTCGTTTACGCCTTCTACACCGTCACAACTCATATTAATCTGCACAAGTTTAAAGTGTTGCCATAGATCATATACTTTGTCTTGAATAGCCAGCATATTACTGTTGAACTGTAGTACAATCTCACCTGCTCTACCACTGTCAATTATCTTTTGTAGTATGTCATAATACTTTGCATTAAACAAAGGTTCACCACCTAACATGTTTACATGTTTAAGTGTTGGTAATATCTCATTGAAGATTTTATCAAACTGTGGCGTATCATACCATTCAAATTTTGTTTTGTCTAAATGTGCTCCTGTTTCCCAAAAGTCCAGCTGTGGGTTTTTATAGATCTCGTCTGCCCACATACTGCTACTCCAAGGATTGCACATTCTACACTGAATATTACACTTATTACCTAGTGTAAATTCTACATATTCAATCTTAACTTGTCTTTGAAACGTTTCGGGTGTAGTGCAACCAAAACTATTGTTCCACATATTTCTATAGCTTTCACCGCCATTATCTTCGCTTACCCAACATCTATCACAGAAACTATGCTTATGATTAGCTTCAACATCTTTTCTTAATTCAATATGCGGTTCACCTTGCAACAACTCATTTAAGTTATCACTATCCCATATGCTTTTAAATTTCCATCCTGTGTCTTTAAAACTTTGTTTATGAAAGTTATAGTTACAGCAAGGACGTACTTGACCTTGAGGATCAATGCTAAGGTGATTGTAAGGTAGTACGCAATAAGTTTGTTTATCCATGTTATCCTTTGTAGGCTTTGATACTGGTGATCTTGCCGTCTTTCATTGTAAACACATCTACTACATCGATGCTAGTATCATCGTCTATTTGTATCAGTAGTTTTGCAATACAGTGTTGTTCACTTTCAGCAATGTCTAGTACTGTTGCTTTAATGTCTGGAACGTCTGCCCATATTTTTCTATTCATCTCTACTACATCAATTAACCCACTCACACTGTTATCCCAATCAACTAGTGTAACATCATTGTCGAATAAATGTGTAAGCCAACGTGCATCCTGTGCATTCCATGCAGCAAAGTAATTAAGTGCTAATTGCTTCATAATTTTTATCCTTGTATTTTGTAATATAAATGTCTGTACCACAGTGACAATGGCTCTTAGGACAAATTATACTGTCAGGTAAATCCAATTGTAATTCAGGATCATATAAATTACCAACTTGTGGCATAACTCCACAACTACCCATATCTATTTTGCCTTCACAATTGATAAAGATACTCTCCATTGGTATTAGACATTTCCATCCTTTGAAGAAGTTTTTGCTTTCTGCTACTAGTCTGTTACAATTAATAGGCTGAGTAGATCCGTCATTGTATACTTCTATACTGCCCATGCCTTCTGCTTTTGCAGGCACGTTGTATTTAATATCTTGTTCTAAGTTGGTTGTTTCTAAAAACTTCTTGTGTTCTGGATTTTTATAATTGTAAGGCCTTGTTGTGTGACTGAGCTCTTCGAAGATAGGTACATACTCTACACGCCAGTTGTGTTCACTCATTTCTGTTTTTAGTCTTTTACTAAAGTCAATAACTTCATCCCAAGTTGGTTCGTGCATCATCATACGCCCACATAGATAGTTTACTTTATCACTTAAAAATTTATAGATTTCCATATAGTGATCACTGTCTACAAACTCAGGATGGTAACTAGCAACAACATCATCAAAATAGTGTACATTCTTTTCCCACCACGACATTTTGCTACTTAGATTTGTGTTTACTGCAAACTTGACTTCACTCATTCCACTAGCTAGTATGTGATCCATAACAGGAATCAAAGGCTTCCAATAACAAGGTTCACCACCTGAGAAGAAAACTTTTAGTCTAGTATAACCTCTGCTTAGTTCATAGTCTATGATCTTTGTTAAACCTTGCTTAACAGCTTCTATGTCTAAATTTAAATTGCTTCCATTCCAATTGTTTTCATTACAGTATGTGCAACGAAAGTTACACAAATTGCTAACTTGCCATGTTATGTTTACAAACGGTTCGCCTGCTTGTTCAATCCTGATAAGTTCATGCGTCATCGTTTAGTACCTTTTGTGCAATATTTAAAAAAGTTTTGTACCAAACTGTTCCTCTATTTCTATCCATTGTGTCGCAGTATTCTCTAAACTTTTGCAATCTTTCAATTCTTACTTCTTCATCTAGTGTATCATCTCTGAGGATTTTAATTGCTTGTTGACTACCATGTTGCCAATATATATTTGGAACATCATAGTTAGGTTTATACTGTTCCAGTATATCCGCAGCTTCTTGTCTAATATGCAAAGGAATAGTTCGAACATCCAAATAATTTGGACTATCAAGTATAATAGGACTCCAAATATATTGACGCTGATGTTCTTCTTTGCTCCAATAACTTCTGTGTTTGTGTACCCAATCTAACATATCAGGAATTGCGTCCCAATTGTAATTTTGAAATACTGTGTAGTGTTTAATTTTCCAACTTGGAGGGAAGTTGTCATAGATATGCACCATGTGCGTTTCTATCTTTTCCCACTGAGTAGGATAACGTATGTAATAGTTCCTGTCATATAAATGATCAATGCTGATCTGAAACTCTCCGTGTTTAAAGCGTCTCATTGTTTGGAAAAATATTTCATTCCAAGTTGTTAAATTTGTTGTAAGTGCAATATAACAATCAGTGTTTCCACTTTCTAATATCATTTGCATAATTTCGATATTACGTTTAATAAGTGTAGGTTCACCGCCTGTGAGATACAAACGTTTAAGGGTGGGAGCAAGTTTGCGTATAGTTTTATCAAACTCATCACTCATCCACCAATTCCAATTACTAGCATCAGCTAGATCAATTTCATATGACCATTCGTTGCGCATCCATCCTGGTAGATTCTTATCAACTGCTAGAATTTTTTTACGTTCATTATAAATTCTATCACTGCTTAAACTCCAGCAACTATTGCAACGTAGATTACAAAAGTGTCCTAGTCTAAGTTCTAAACTTTGTGGTAATGGAGGTTTAACAACTTGATAGTGTTTTGGATTAGCCCATTCTTTTAGCTCACCAAATGCACTTTGTCTACTGCTTTGTATACCTTTGTCTTCTAGTCTCCAACAAACGGCACACGCTTCTGGACGTTCACCATTTAGCATTTGCTTACGAACAGTTGTCATATAATCGCTGTTCCATATCTCGTCAATACTGTGTGTGCCGAAGTTTAGTTCTTGGCCATCGCCACCTGTTGCATGAATGTTTTCATTGATACTACAACACAGTTTTACACTGCCTTCTGTGTTGCTGTTTAGATTAGTAAAAGGATATAAACAATAAGTGCTACTCACGATATGCTCCAATACATTCTAATTCAGGAAGTGCTTCTAGCCAATTTTCATTCCTAATACGATCCCATCTTTCAAACTCTTTGATAGTTTCAGGCAGTAATTCAGTCCTATCAGTTTTATTCATAAAGTTTATAGTACCCTGTCCACTATCAATAATTTCATTGGCGGGCCAATGATCTGGACAAAAGTCATCTCGTTTTAGTAACCATTCTAAATGCTGTTCCCATCTATCTGTTACACGCTTTTTATATTCTGTAGGAAGTGTTTGTACACTTAAAAACTTCGGATCTAGTAGATTGTTTAGTCTTACTTCTCCAGCGTTAAGCAATCCTCTTTCAGTCCAGTTTTCAAAGAAATCAGGTAAGTGTAAAATATTCATCATGCTTACTGTAGGACAAATATCAAAGAAGATGTTGGGCAATTGTTCTTTCATTGCAATACGATTATCTTCTATATCTTGCCACACTGTGCCTTTTCTAATGTACTCAGCACGACTGCCCATGCCATCTAAACTAGCACTAACTTTTACACTTTTAAATTTGCGCCATAGGTCAAATATGTGTTGATTTTTATATGTAAGTTGACTAAAGTTTGTGGTATACAGTATGCTTACATTTTCTGCATGTCCTGTTTCAACCCAATGATTCATAATATCCCAGTGCATGTCAGTGACCATTGGCTCACCGCCTGCCCAATATACTTCTTCAACTGTGTCTAAATAAGGACGCAATTCTTCTAAGAAGCCTGGTTTGTTTTTGAGTTGGATAAACTTTTGAGGTGCAACATCATCTGGAACATGTCCAAATTCTTTCATAAAGTCGTCATACCATTGTGTACTAAATGTAGGACTACAACTACGGCAACTCATATTACACATATTACTAAATCTAAAATCCATATATGTAAAGTTTACAGTGTCATAAGTACCATCTTGTTGTGTATCATTGGTTCTCCAATAATGATGTGCAAAACGATTATTCATATTTTTTCGCAGTGTGTATGCATTACTATCTGCTTCTAGTTCATAGCAACGATTACATGCACTGGTCTTTTTATCAGCCAACATATTGCTTCTAAGTGTTCTTGCTAGATCGCTGTTCCACAGTTCACTTAGTGTATTAGTGTTAGTATTTCCGTAGTCATTGCCATAACTGTGATCAGCCAAACAACAAGGAAAAGCACGACCATTGGGCCACACATGCATGTGTATCCATGGTGCCATGCAAAAGGTTTTGCTCTCTGTTAAATTATATTTTTCGTTTTGCATTACCATCCTCGGTTTGCTACTTTTTCATAATGATCGCCATATGTTTTAAGTTCTTCTAATTCAGTATAGACATCATAGCAATTGTTATTGCGGATCTTATCCATCCAGCGTTGTTCATCGTGAAATCTATCTATTAGTTGAGAATTATCTTCGCTCCATAGATATTTAAGCAATCCATCAATCATACTTTGCATGTGATCTGGTCTATAGTCCCAATCAGGATGAGCATGATAAAATGCTTTTTCAATATAGTCTCTGTGTTCTAACCAACGTTTTTCTACACGTTTTTTAAATTCAGTTGGCATCACTGTCATACTCAAATACTCAGGATGTGTGAGTAGAGTTAAGTTAAAGTCGATAGGATCTACTAGTTCTTCTTCAATCCATTCCTTGTGAAAGTCAGGCCAATGTAGTACATTAAAAATACCTATTGTACTGCTCAAAAAGAATCTTGTGTCAGGACTGTCTTTGATCATGTCTTTGCGATTTTGTACAATATCAGTCCATACTGTATCCTTACGCAAATATTCTGCACGTTCCCAATTGTCATCTAAACTTGCACCCACATGTACATTGCTAAACTTATTCCAATAGTCAAAGATATAACGATTGCCTAATCTAGTTTTTGTAAAGTTTGTGGTATAACTTATTTTTAAATCAGTATTACCTGCTTCAATCCATGTATCCAGCATACGATAATGTTCTTCTGTCATCAATGGCTCGCCGCCTGCAAAGTACGCATGTTGCACTTCGCCAATCAGAGGCAATGCTTCTTCCCAAAAACTTTTTGGTAACTGTAGCAGTGCAGGTCCATCGTACTCGTGTCTTTTAACACTATCGTTATACCAACTACTGCTAAACTTTACACTACAACTCAAACAACGTAAATTGCACAAGTTATTGAATCTTACATCCCAATAATAAATTTTAGGATCATCATGACTGCCGTCTTGATTAGTGTCTTGTGTTCTATAAAAATAATCAGAAAAGTCTTTGTTTAATTCTCGTCTAAGTGTGTATTGGTTGCCTGCGGCTTCTTGTTTGATACAACGTTCACATGTCTGACTGGGTTTGTCAGCTAGCATGTTAGTTCTCAGTTCCTTCATCAATGAACTGTTCCATAAGTCACTTATACTGTTGTCTTGTATGTTTCCAAGTTTGCCACTAAACGGTGTGTCTTCATCTGGTACAACCACACAGCATGGCATTGCTTCCCCACTGGGCCACAAATGCATTGTTACCCATGGTGCCATGCAAAAATGTTTGCTTTCATTAACAAGATAGTCTTTATTCTTCGTCATGTCCAAATTCTCCAACCAGCTCATCATGACTGTACATCTTAGTAGGATAGTTCCTAACTTTTCTGTAGTTTATTAGTGCATTAGCTAAGCCTGGATGATGCCATACAAAATCATCGTCCCAATGAAAATCTATTTCGTCTTCAGATAACAGATCATCTTTACACTGTCTGTTGTATTCCATAAACCTAATATCTTCTAGTGTACTACACAAATCGTAATAGTCACTCATTTCAGGAAAGATATTTTTGAAGTTTGTGTTTCTACGTTTGTCTGTGGCTTTAATAAACAATATCCAGTTACGTCTTGCATCATCTATTTCTCTGGGCTGTAAGTATGCATCAGTATTTACTTTACTACGTTTTTCACATATTGTTTTCCACATACTCACAACTCGTTGCCAGCTTTTTACTTCTTCTTCACTGTAGTAGTTAAAATAATTATCGTCGTGTTGATCCTTGGGATATTTTTGCCAGTTGCTTTTCCATTTGTTTTTTTCAAAATAAGCAGTTACTAGATCAAAATATTCATCATAACGATCCGGTAATCCTACTAGTGTCCAATGATTAGGTTCAGTGCAGTGTGGAATGTCAAACATTACCTTAGGATATTCTTTTCCGTGTTGTAGTTCTCTTCTCCACTCGTCGATTTTCTTTAAAAACTCTACATAGCTGGTAACACACATGATATTAAATGTGTTCATAATCTGTATGCCGCTAAAGTCGTCTACATGATGATGTCCTAGCTTTTGCATAATAAGTTTGAGATTTGTTTCAAACAATTCTAAGTTTAATCCGCTTCTGGCATAAGTGGCTCTATCGCCCCAACTTTCAATGCTGCTGTACAGTGCAAATTTTTTGATCTTTTTCTCTTTTAACAATTTGTTTACTTTGGTAATCATTCGCTCGACCAATTTGGTCTTTACATTTAGATTTGTATTGAGCTGTACAATCATATCAGCACATTCGTTTGTTTTCTCGAGTCTGTCAAAAAACTTCCAAACGTTTTGTTGTAGCAGTGGTTCGCCGCCTGTGACACGAATTACTTTGAGTGACTTGCGCAGGTATGGCCACCATTCCCAAAATGCTTCTACATATGGGTTATCATCTTCTGGATAGATTTTCTCATCCAATACTTGTAAATGTTCTGCATTTTCCAATGGACCTTGCATCATTTCTTTTTGCCATGCACTGCTAGCCTTGGGATGACAGTATGCACATTTCATATTACACTCATTGCCAAAACTAATTTCTAGATAAGTGGGCTGATAGTTGTGATCCCATCCCATTTCTTGTATTTTTTCATGTGCATTTGGAGTAAGCAATAGTTCATTTTTACTTTTGATTACTCTGTCGCTGATGTATTCGTCGCCCATATCTTCTACACGCCAGCAGTAATTACATTCACTAGGACGCTCTCCTAAGATCATTTGTTTGCGGCGTTCAATTTTATGTTTGGTATTGTGCAGTGCGCTAGGGTTATCTTTAATTTCTTCCAATGGAATCTGATGTGGCAATGGATGATAACAACTGTGTGTTTGACCACTTTGTAGATATATTGTACTAGTAAAGAATTTAGCTGTACACATAGTATCACAGCCATAACGCTCTTTCATATTTTCACGTTCACGTATATAGTCTACATTTTTAAACATTATATTTCTCTTTCCATTTAGCAAACACTTCTGCAAATTCAGGGAATGTTGCACTAAAGTCTGTGTTTCTTCTGTAGTCGTGTGCACCAAAGAATCTTATAAAGTTTTCTTGTGCTTCTTGTTTTTGTTCACTGCTATCAAAGCCTTGTTTCATAAACTCAATACTGCGATCAAAACGTTCGATTTGATGCGGTTTAAATCCTACCCATCTACTTTTTCTATGTTGATCTTCGTTTGCTTTCATAAATTCTAGTGCTTCATCTGCGTAGTGCCAATGACTTTCTGGTGTAAGTTGTAAACTTTGCCATTCAGGATAACGTAGCATAGGTGTATCCAAAAATACTTTGTGATGTCCATACACTACAATATTGCCATCTGCATCACGTCTACTTTTAGTTACATTGTGTACCCTTTGTAGTTCTAATATGCCCTCTAATAATTTCTGAATGCTGGGTAAACTAAGCATGTTAAATGTTACAATAAACGTAACAAGACCTTCGTCTACTCTACTCAAGTAATTATGCACATTGTTCCACATGCGATCAAAATCTAATCCATGACGCATATATTCAGCTTGATCGCCCCATCCGTCGACACTAACAAATATTCTAAAACGTTTGAGTTTTTTATACTCACTGATAAAACTAACTTTGTCTACAAAGTTATTCCACAGTTTATCAGGAACACTAGCATTGGTTGTAACAGCCATTTCTAAATCATCTCTGCCGTTGTCTATTACATAATCTAGTACACGAAATGTATTCTTATCCATAAGCGGCTCGCCGCCTGTCATGCGAAAGTTTTGTAGCTTAGGATATAGTTCAGGCCACCATTGCCAAAATGCTTCCACATATGGATTGTGTTCTCTGTTTGGAATAGGGTACTGCCCTATTTGTTTGAAATAGTCAATGCTGTTGTGCGGTACTTTAGTAGGATAAGGACCATGCTGTTCAATATCTTCTGCCCACTTACTGCTTAAATGTGGACTACAATAACTACATGCTAAGTTACAAGCATGATTAAAATTGATCTCCATAAAGCGTGGCTCAATATCTCCTTGCGCTCCTGTTTGTATTACATCATCCCATCCAGCCTGAGCCCAAGGCTCGCTACTGCGATAGTGACGATCACTGTTAAATGATCTGTCCATCTTTTCGATGTTCCAACAGTAGCTACAACCATCCGGCTGTTCACCGTCTAGCATCATCTGACGTTGCTCTTTTTTCTGTGGAGTATTGTGCAATCCTTTAGGATTGTTTACAATATTATCTACTTCAATTTTGTGTATAGGTGGAAGGAAACAACTGTTGGTAGTTCCGTTAGTTAAATGAACACTAGTCCACAACCATTTAGCCATACACATAGTAGGGCTAATTTCGTCTAGTTTTGGCTTTACTAACTCTGCCGCTGTTTCTGGATCTGGGTCTAACTCATAGTTATTTTTATCTGTCATCTACGTTCAATATCCTCTTCAATACATTTTTTACCGTATTGAACTTCTAATATGTGACAAGGTTCGTCATAAGGATTGTACGCTCGATGCCAGTCATATACATTAATAACATGTGTTTTGTTTTGTGTCAATAGAACAGTTTGATCTCTACCTGCATTTGTTTGTATAATATCATCCTTCTCTATTTCTATTTTACAACTTCCACTTAGTATATACCAATGTTCACGCCTGTGCATATGACGTTGATCACTTAGACTGCATCCTGGATTGATCACAAGTTCTTTTACTTTGACTGTGCCTTTGTCATCTAGTACACGCCAGTACCCCCATTCACGTTCAGTCTTTTGTGTCTTCCACTCGTCTAATATCCAACTACTACTGTTGGCTTTGTAGTCTCCTCCAACACCCCAGGCAAATTTCACATCGGGATGATCTCCCCAAGTTTTGTATTCTGGTGTAGTAATATTGTTCCTGTCACCACCGTTAGCAAAGATAACTTTTATATTTCCGTGTGTAGCAAGAGTTTTATAAATGGCTCCGCAGGCAGTATCGTCGCTGTCATCAAAACTAATTACTGTGTCAACGCACTCTAGCGCACTTATAATCTTACTACGTTCTTGGAAAGACATAAAAGGTCTGCCTTTTTTACGAATTAACCATTCGTCGCTGTTCAAACCCACAACTAGTTTGTCGCCTAGTTGTTTAGCGGCTTTAAAATATTCAATATGACCTGAATGTAACGGATCAAATCCTCCTGTTACAAGTACAACGGTTTTATTCAAGACTGTCTTCCACTTGATCTTCTCTGACCATAGCACCAAGTCTAGCAGGATTTTTATACACAGTTTTGAAGAATCTACTTCCGTCTACGCCAATATCAGCTATCTCTAAATCTAACTTTCCTCTGATGTCGTCTCCTAATCTAACAGTTTCTTGTTTTAGTTTTTGCATATCCCACATCATACCTGTACGTGGACACAACTGTTCGCCGCCTTCAAATTGTGGAGCAAGTTCTTTGTTAAAATATTCCGTGAGCCAATCAAAGTCTCTAACGTTTTTCCAATCCCAATCATTTCTTACAATGTTAGTCATATGGCATCCAAGTCTAGCACCATATATTGCCCATAGTCCATTGGTAACATCTTCACCAACTGTCATCCATACCATTAAGCGTTTGTAGTTTTCTCTAAAAATATGTTTGATTCTATCAGGATCAACTACATCACCGCCTTCTAATCCCATCTTAACGCCTTCACGAAATCCAGCTCTCCATGCTTGTAGCGGACTTCCGTTATTCATAACATCACAGTAGATATTGTTCATTTGTACATAGTGTATGTTCCAGCAAAAATCTACTTGTGCGGCTTTGTCATTGGCTGGTGCAGCTTCGTGTGTACGCATACGATTAACAACATCAACGGGCCAACACTTGATACCGCCGTTGCCGTATACTAGACCGTTAATAGTATTCTTACCTGCCCAACTAATAACATCTGCATCTCTAACACGATCCATATCAACTTCAATATTAAAGAAGTCTTCTCTAACAATGTTGTCAGCGTCTACAGTAATAAAGCGGTCTGTTTCACTTAATGCGGCTGCGGCTTTGTGTGCAGCATCACTGCCCCATACTCCGTGACTGCGTTTTGCCCACGGGCATTTTTCTAATAGGTCGCTGTAATTTTCATCTGCATTTGGTTCGTCATAGCTGATAAACACAATATCAAATTCTGTAATAGGTACTAGATTCGTCATTTCATTTCCTCAATTTTAAACGTAATGTTTTTGGCGTTTTCACCTAGCAATATTTTGTCTTCAAAATTTAGTTCAGTGTCGACTATGTATTCTTGTCTCCATCCGATATTATCAAATGGTATTTTTATTCTGTGTGTGAGATATGTTGGATCATCTTTGGTAAAAAATAAAGTCATATCTCTGTATATTTTTTGTTCTTTTGGATCGTCAAAGTTACTTTTAAATATCCAACCTGTGTTTGCTTTACTGATGCTAAAGGTTGCATATTCTTCATGTGTTTCAATTTGTTTGTGGACTCTACGCTGTGTTTTTCTTCTGTGATAATCACTTCCTGTGTAGTGTTGCTTGTATTTAATACCATAACTTTTGAAGATACGTTTGGTCAATACATTGATATCTCCTAGTCCACATATAGTTCTTAGTTCACTCAAGTCGTAAAGTATATAACCTGAACTCATTAAATCTATTGGATCTATTTTGATGTGCTTGAGCAAGAATGTAGGATCATTGCCTTTGATAAGATAAAAATCAAACGGTTTTGTTTGATCACTTTGTATTCTCGCATTTCTACTGTCCCTTGCTCCTGTCATTCTAAACATAGTATCTTGACTAAAGTTAATTTCAAGTTTCCAATCATTGATATAGAAAATTATATTGATATCACTTTGTATTTCAAATTTTACACTTTCGATTTGACTGAGAACGTTTTCTGCTTGTCGTAATCTAATCACATTGTCTTTGGGCATAAGTCTAGGCCCATCAACTAACTGTGCAACTTGATACTTGCTAAAACTAAGTTCTCCCATCATCAGCTTTTTGGCTGTTTCATCAGGAGTTTCTATATGAGGATGACGACTATCTTTGGGACGATTAGTGATCTGTATGATCTCGCCGCTCCACTCGTCATAATAAACACAGAACTTATGCGGAGGCGTTTCTTCGATCGCTGATTTCAACAACGGCTTTAATTGCATCGATTATGTCCTCGGTTAAAAAGTTTTCGTCTTGGTAGTGAATAATTCCACTGTTTACTACACTGTTTTCAATCATAAGTTTATGTTGATCTGTATACCAGTAGTTGAGCATGTCAGTCCAGTTTTCAGGAATATCATCTCCCCAATGTCGTTGACTCAAGTTATGAAAATCATAATGATTGTTTATGGGACAACTTACTAAATTTTCTATATCGCACAAATGAGTTGTAATATTTGCTAACAAGTTTTTGTCAAATGTCAATGGCTTCTTTTCTTTGAACATGGTTTGATAAACTTGTCTCCAATTTTGAAAAACTGGATCTGCCATCTTAAACCATTCAATTGCAAGCTGACTGTCTCTTTTAAAATAGATAAGATTGTTGTATAATTGTGGCAATTCGTAGTGCATTTCAATTTCAAATCTGTATATTTTATTTGTGAGATAATCTCTGTATGTTCTTGCTATTGGACTAATTGCTAGATCATAAGTTTCGAATTGATCCCATAGAGTTTCAATGTTTATGTTTTTAAACATTGTGTCACTGTCTACATAAATTGTTTCTTCAAATGGACTACAATGTAATAGTTGCCACAAGTTCATGCCATGAAACCCATCTTTGTATGCTGTGTTACCAAACGGCAGTTCTACAATATAATCAAATGCATGATGATATTTTGTAGGGACTTTATCGCTAGCATCTTTGTCTACCACAAGACAAAACTCACTGTTGGGATCACACTGTTTAATACTTAAGGCAAGGGCATAGCTGTATTTGATTCTATCTTCTTCAGTATCAATACCTATTGTTATAAATCCTCTAGACATTCAGTACCTTTCCTATGTGTTTCCACATGTCTTCACTGTTGCGGCTAACTGCACGTTTGTTCATAGCATGAATATTTTGCTTTTGTAGCCTTGTTAATATGTTTTTCCAAGGCTCTTTTCTATCATGACTAAGCATGATCCAATCGTCAACGGACTTAACTTCAACAATGTCATCTTTTTGATCCATGTTTAGTAGAGGTACTCCACCAAAGTCATGTACAAAACTTCCGTTATTGAATCCGTTCATCATATGACATGCAATGCTTACACAAAAGTCAGTTCTAAATAGTGCTGGAGGGAACTGATACAACAGTGCATAATAATCCCAATTCTCTTTTACGTGCGCCCATATATCAAAAAAGATCTGCGATTCATAATTGTTCTTGTCAAAGTACACAGCGGTACTCCACCAATGATGTATGCCGCCTTCATTCAACTGTATTTCATTCAAGTAAGGCATTTGGCCTTCTAGGTAAATTGCATCTCTGTGTAATCCTACACCAACATCACTATCAAACAAATAATCATAAAAGTCATTCATAATATAATAATCACTGTCTATTAGCAGTGTCTTATCATATGGAGTTATGTTTACTACATTGTTTTTATTCTTGTTGCTGAACTGTGCATTAAACTCAGTCCACGGACTGTCCATGTGTTTACGTGGATTGTCTTCATGAATAATATCTTGTACTATTACTTGATCAAAACAAGCGTCTTGTAATGTTTCAGGAACACTGGTTTCCATCCAATCACTTGTTCCTTGATCTGTCAATAATGTAACATTGTTGTTTTTCATATGTGTTTTTACATAAGCTGCCGCTAGACTTGCAAACTGAATATAGTCTAACTGATTGTTATTGTAAGCAATTATGCAAACACCTTTAGTTGGTTCTGCCATTTACTACCAATCCATTAGTTTTTTAATATTTCTTGCTTTGTTGACTTTGTCAATTTGTACCTTGTATTCATTACTGGCTTCTGTGTATTTTTCGATTAGTGTTTCTAAAAATTCTTGAAGATATTCAATTTCAATTGGATTTTCTTTGGTATCTACTACAACAGCACTAGTTTTACCTGCTGTTAGCAAACCACTTACAAGTCCAATTGTTATAGGATCAGCAAGAAAACTGCCTTTGTTATAGTGTACTGTTTGTAAGATTTGCATTCGAGTTCGAATGTTTCTTTTCTGATTGCTCAGAGTAATGCGATAGTTAGCAAATTCTAACGCACGTTCAAGTCTCTCATCCATAGTGAGTTTCTCCTTATATGTGCTATATTATAATTTATCTATTCTCAGATGTCAAGTATTATGAATCAAATACGCCATTGAAATCATCTGAGATAGCAACTGTTGGATCTGGGTTTACATCAAACGTTGCAGATCCTCTTGTAAGTGTGTCGGGCATAAGATAACTGAGGCTTGCACTAACTGTGCCGTCGATTACTTGATCAAAACTAGTATCATCTAGTACTAGTTTAAAATGTAAACGTCTTCCATTCAAGCTGTATTTGCCGTATAATTTAAATTTTAAGTTCTGATAACTGCTATATGTACTGTAACTACTGGTATAAGCAGTATTTGCATAAAAGTTAGCATACGCTGGATAACTACCTGGTCCAGTAATAAATCCATATGGACTGCTTGCACCATAACCGTAACCATATCCTGTTCCACTAAGTGTAACACCGCTACTGGTAAACAATAGTCCTTGATCATCTGTAGCACCGTCACCGTCGCCATATAGCTCTGTTAGGTCATAAACGCCTTTGTTCTCACTGGTGCCAACTGTAATACTATTACTTTGTATTACATTGTTCCAAGTAAAGCTGAGTGTTCCCATCTCATTGATAACATCTGCCCAGTTGTAGTAACCTGCTGTACTGCCACCGCTCATTGACAAGCTCACCCGAAGTTGTCCGCCGCTGTTAAAAAAATATCTGCAATGATTGTAGCTGTCAAAGTCCCAGTAGTATTCGCCTGTTAGTTGATGTTGCCAACTATTGGTTCTTTGTAGTGGGCCGCCACTTGTAGGTGTTGCACTCAACGCACTTGCGTTTGTTGGATCTACTGTGGTGTGTGCATCATTTACAAGTATAGTTGTGTTAAACTTGCTTTCAACAATGTTTAAATCTTCTGCTCTAATAGGTGTGTTTACTGTAACATCATCTCTGCCTGTGGGAACAGCAAACACAAGCAAACTGTCTGTAACATTGATATGATCTACACTTACATTGGTTCTGTCTACTAGATATTGCAGTCTTTGAGCTGTTATCAAATCACCAATTGGAACAGCATCGTCGATGTTTACTGCTCCCCAACCAAATTTATGGGTTGCTTTTCTATTAGAATCAGTTACAGCCGCAGTGTTGTACTTGTCACCAAAAACTTTGTTGACATCTTCTGCTACCGTATTATAGTGTGAGGCTTCTGCTAATTGGCCAACAGACACTACCATTTACTTTGCTCCTACTACTACTTCGACTGTGCCTGCAACATCAGTATCTTTGCTTGCAAGAGCTCTGCCAATGATCCTTCTATAATCGTTAAGTTCAGCTGGGTGCGCTCTTCTTGCATGTCCTGGCATATTACTACTTACCAGTCTATCTCCTTTGGCTACAGTACCTACTACCAAACAAGGTACACGCCCAGCTAGTGCTACATAAGGGTGTGTTTCGTCTGTACCTGCCGCCGCATTCATTTCAAATCCAGGTTGTGTACTTACGATTCCAAATACGTCAATATCACCTTCTTGTAGTGTTTGTGTAATTTCATGTGTGCCGCCTAGACGTACAACTGTACCATGTGCATAAGTCTGATCACTTGCATAGCGTTCTGCTAAGTCAGCGTATTCTGCACTAGTTGCTATACCTCTAAACTTAAAGTTTGTTGTGTTGTTCATTTGGATACCAGCTTGAATAGTTGGAAACTGTGTTGTGAGTGCAGTTGACCCATCTTCTAAATATTCAGTGGCATGTGGTGTCCATACTGTTGCATCATCTGTACAAATCCAAACAATAACATTGTCTACCAAACACTCAATTGTGTTGTGATATGTGCCTAGCGTATCCTGTCTATATCTATATTCAAATCTTGTAGTACTTGCAGGCGCACCAATTTGATACCATTGACCGTTGTCATATATCATAAGTTTACTGTTACCTGTATCGTACCAAAGTTGTCCTTCAGTGGGGTTGCTTGGTGCGTTAGCATCACTAAAGTTTTCTAGCAGATGCAACAAGTCCTCGTTGAGTAGTTCACCGAAGTTTGTGTAGTTTTTACCAATTAGTCCTAAACTAGTGCTGGTGTCAACTGTACCGTCGTTTACTACGATTGCTGTCTTTGCACTGTCGCTATAATCTACTGTATATGGCATATCGTCTTCCTATTATAAGTCCGCAAACGAACTTCTTATTCTTAGTGTGTAAACAACTTGTATTTTTCTGTTTGCACTTTTTTGTACAGGGTGAAAAATTACGTGAGTCAACAAATCGTTGTTGGCTGTGTACAGTGCTAGTTCGTCAAATACATATGTACCATTCATATTTGTTGCTGTGTCTAATGTATCTTGTCCACTAGGTGTTGCATAATCCAATGTGCATGTTACAATTACATCGCTGTATGTGTTGGGGCTAGTATGACTTGCTTCTACACTATTGTCTGCGCTACCTGTAACAGATTCATCAACTGCTTGACTAAACGTCTGATTATACAGCGCACCTGTACTACTGTTTGTGTTAGTTGCTTTATATGTAACTGCACCTAAACCATCAATACTTGTCCCGCCATTTCCAAAACGCATAGTGCTTACTTCGTATGTGCTTGTTGATCCAGCTTCGCTAGCTAGTAGATTTGCAATTGCAATGCTCATGTTTTCGTAGTTCACAGCGTTGCGTCTACGAACCAGAACTTCGCCTGACTCTGGATCCCAAATCTTAATATGTCCTTCAATACCTATTAAAGGTGTTTCAATATGTTGTTCTAAACTCATAGTCTTTTCCAATTTATAATATTTATATCGATCCTTGACCCGCATTTCTTATAAATGCATGCTCGGGCGAAATTCCTGCGGCACTAAGACTAACACCGCTATCATTGTATGCCATACGCAAGTTATCTCCGTGATCAGAGAACTTCTCTAGCGTAGGTATACGTGTTGTTGGGCCACTGTTAATTACAGTTGCACCACTATTATGTGCTTTTGCACTTGTACCTAATGTACCTCTAATACAGAACAATAAGTTGTTTCCACTTATTGCGTTGTATTCAATACGTTCACCATCTATATATACCACACATGGTACTTCACCTTTTCCAAACACAGTGTTTGGATCATCAAGCAGTGCAGCATTTGTTACTGGAATTATTGTATCTGTACCAGAAACATTTGCAGTGGTTGTAGTTTTATTAGCATCAACAATAACATTACTTATGTGTATGTCCATTGGTTGATATTGCGTCATTCTATAAGTTCTAGTATCTGCGGTTTCTGTGCTTCCGCTAGCGTTTGTTTGTACTGCTATACTAATGTTTTCTACAAAGTCAGTTGGGTAAAGTTCTTCACCCCATCCTTCACACGCAGGTTGGTCAAACAGATTTCCATTATATATGTAATCTAAGTTTGCGTCAAGAGTAGTGAATGTGGAAATATCCTCATTTCCAGTGGGTGTACTTGTAAAGTCGCCGCCTAGCAACACTTGATCACATGCCCAATCTCTAAGTGTGTGATCACCATACACCATAGTAATATCAGTATTTCTGCTTTGCTCGTCGATCTCGATGTTTGTAGCTTCACCATGTGTGTTACTATCCACCAAGTCTAGTAGTTTTGTATGGAAAGGTTTGATTGTGTCAAAGTATTTTTCAACAACATCTACACCAAATCTTTGATAAGTTGATTTGTTGAGTAATAGAGGATGATTAACACGCAATCTAACATAAGTTGTTTTGAATGCAAAATCGTCTGTGGTGTTTTGTAATACTGCACTGTATAATAACTTAAACCATAGCTTGTTATACATCACATGATGTCTGCCTACAAAAACATTTTTACGCAATAGATCCATTAAATGTCCTATTACAATACTGCTATCACTGTCAAACGGCATAAGATCATAGCTCATACTGTCAAACCCGTGTCCAAACTTACTTTGTAACCACATCTCTTCACTGAGTTGTACTGTTGACTTTTCTTTGAAAACAAGTTTATCTGTCCCACCAACAAAGTGATACATTTTTTTCCTGTCAACTAAATCTGAACCCAAGTCATGTTTGATTAAAACATAACTGCCTTCTGGCGGTTCGCCTGCATTCAAATATTCTTGATCCGAATCATATACAAAGTCAGGAACAGTGTTTGTATCAAATCTATATGTTACAGTGCCTGCTGAATTCTTTTCTATCAGTTTAAAGTCTGTTAAATTTACATAGTCTTTAACATCATATGTTACTGCGCCTCTGCTAAATGTAGTTTCAAATGTATCTTCCCAATTTTGCAATTCGTCTACAACGTTTACTTGACTCAGCATATCGTTTACTGTATAAACGAAGTTGTGTCTTGCTTCAACTAAGTCTCTAAACAAACTTTGTCTTGGACGCACAAGATGACCGTAACGATTGTATTCGTGTAAATCTAAATCTGGAACATGTTGTCCTCTCCAAATTCGTATATCATCTACTTGTGTTCCATCTACAAAACTGTAATCGTAAATTTTACTCCAGTGACTCATATCTGTGTCTAAACTTGGTTGTTGTGACTGATTGTTAGACTGTAAGCTGATATAGTAATCATTACCTTCTTTAACAACTGCATCTTTGGCATATACTGTGCTGCTACCCCAAGTTGTATATGTACTATCAATTGAATAGTTGTTGAATCCTGTTAGACTATCACGCATTTTAATGTGCAAGTATTCTGGAATAGTTGTGTTAGGATCGTTTTCTGCTAACAGTGTCCATTCATTCAACGGCATACTGTTACTATCTGGATAACGCTGGTTAATCTGCACTACACTGTATTTGGTTACATAGTTGCTTACATTACTCAAAAACAGTTGACTACTGCCACTAGCCGCAGCCCAGCTCAATCCAAATGCTTCTGGATTGGCAAGTATCTGACTGAGTTGTGTAACATTGTATTGTCTTATACCACTGAAACTTAATTTATTTTTTACCCAGAAATAGTAAACAGTTTCATTTCTACGTGTTTTAGGATTGTAATAAACTTGCTCTGTCCAATTGTATATACGTTCGTTATCAACTACTGTAAAGTGTGCTTGTCCACTTGCAACATTACCATCGATAACTATTTCTGCATCTACTGCATCTTGCCATTGTTCTGGAAGCACAGGACTACGTGTCCATTCGTATATATCAATACTAGCACCTGTTGCAAGTCTACCCCAGTTCATCTGTTGATAGTCTATTGTGCTTTGTTCGTAATCTAAATAAATTGCTGTGCTTATATCCCACCAACGCACACCAACATATTCTTCTGTCCATGAACTAGTGTTTACAACTTCGCCGTCGATACTATTATAATTGTAGCTGGCAATATCACTTGCTAATTTATAATCGATTTCCTTGTCAACAAATCCAAATATAATGCCTTTTGCTGGATCCCATGTCTCAATATTTGCAATACTACTTCTATTAAGTGCATCGTATATTTTTACATTTTCTATTAAATCATTTCTTGCTTGTGTATTACCTGTGCGTACTTTTTCAAATACTCCATTGTAATGTCCATTGGCATTGGTCCACAACCCACTCCATTTGTAAACTGCACTTTTGTTTGTACCGTCATTGTCCACATATGCATATATTGGCTGAGATGTGTTGTTTTGTCTGAAACCACCAAAGTTATATTTGTACACACCATTAACTTGATTGTTCTTTACACTGTCTAGTTCATTGAAAGTGCTGAATCTCACAGGACGCAGAGGATAAATGTTTCCGCCGCTGCCTTCTTGTGTAATATATTGATCAATATAAAACTTGGTTACATTGTCACTGTCTACTTTGTGTACTCTGTGAATACCATCAATGCTAGGAATAGTTGTACTACCTCTGATCAACACATAATCGCCAACAGACAAATTGTGTGCTTGTGTTAAATTACTAGGGTATCTTGCAACAGTTATTTCAGCTTCGTCAGCATCAATAATTCCTGCACAACTGTAATTAACATACATGCTTAGATCCATTGTTTGATATACTTGATATCCTAAATTGTAGTTGTTTTCAACGCTGTCATCTGCAATATGAATACTAAAAATGTTTGGATCATTTGTCATTTCTCTAAACACTTGATTGTTGTCACTGCCTACAATAGCATTAAACACATTGCCAACTTGTACCGTTGCACTGTTGTATGTTTGTGCAACCAATCCCACTTGACCGTTACTTGATCCTGCGCCAATCACAAACTGACTGTTAACACTAACCAGTTTTAGTCTGTTGTTACTGTTGCTTGCACTTACTCCACTGATGCCAGCTTGATTAATTTTATCAACAATATCGTTAATATCAAGACTTATGTTACTTGTGGTTGTAGTAGATCCTGCAGGTGTAACGCCTGGTGTAACACCTATTACACTGTTTGCAGTTCCGTTACCTATGTACAGTGTTGCTCTGTTGCTGTTAATCTGTAATAGGTTTGTGTTGTTTGCATTGATACTTGCTGTTATACCTGTAATACCAGCAGCATTAATTTGATCAACAGTTTGTTGTAGTGTTAAATTAGGGAAGCCAGTTGAGGTACTACTTGTTGCAGCAATTGTTTCTGTTTGTGTGCTAAAACCTACATCGTTATTTGCAGTTCCTACACTGAGTGTTAAATCAAATGCTACAGTAGGTGTACTGGTTGTTTTTGTCAATCTTAAAAATGTACCTGTATTGGTTGCAACAACGTTGGGAATACCTGCGTCATTGATTTCTTGTACAATTCCTGCCAAAGTATAAGTTTTAAAAGTTGTACCGCTTTGTGTAGCAACCACAGTAGTTGTAGCAAGAGTTACACTTGGATTACCTTTAACATATGTAGCAAAATCGTCGATGTATACACCATTGTCTACAGCGTTTTGTGTTGCTACAATATCACTGTTTGGTATTACTGTGCTGCCACTAATTACTGCACTTGCTACGTAACTGTTTCCTGTTTGCTCATTGATAAGAGCAACATCATTTGTAATTAAACTTTCTAGCTGTGTGACGTAACTTGGACTGGTCCCGTGTTCAACTAACAGTTGACTTAAATTTATACCAGCATTATTTGTAAAATAAGTTGTAATAAATGTTTGCCAAGCACTACTGCTGTTTGCACTAATGTATGCTGTTCTCAATGCTTCTAAGGCATTGATCCTGTTGGTAGCTAAACTTACTGCATTATTAAAACTGTTTGCATTGAAACCGTTTTCCAATGCTGCTTGGGCAGTAATATTTGTTGTGGTTGCCACAGTATCATTAAACGTAACTGTTTGTCCGTCAATGATTAATGTTTTGGTTGCACTGCCTACAAAGTTAGGATTACTCACAGTTCCTGTTTTAACAACATCATTATAAGTTGTAGTTGTTACTGGATTGCTAAATGTAATAGTTTGAGCTAGCGCACTTGTTTCTCCTAGTACAACTGTACTACCATGTGTTACAACATTACTGCTGGCAATATCTTGCGTTCCAATAATGTTAATAACACCAAGTGTTGTTGTTGTAGAAGTTTTAGATAGTGTTACTGTTGTATTGTCTAACACCAATGTGCCACCGCTTGCAGGCACAGTAGGAAGTGTAATTGTTCCTATAACTTCAATTGGATCGTTGCCTGTACTAATACCACTACTACCATCTGGATCTAGCATCGCCCAGCTACGTCCTTCATACAGTACTTTGTCATTGTATTTGTAACTAATATAAGGATCCCAAGGTAGTACATCTCTCCAGTTGCCGCTGAAGTCGTATGTATCATTTGAGTTTTCTACTAGAGATAACATATCTTGTCTATTAATAACTTGATAGTCTGTTTCTGTTGTAAGTGGTAACCCGCTGTTTACAAAGTCGCTGTGATATTCATCAGCTGTACTGCCCGAATAAGTGTTTACCGCTCTTGTTGTAAAGTTGTTGCCTGGAGATCCAGTTACAAGTAACGGACTATTACTATCAACGTCAATTGTTAAATCTGTAAGCGTATCATTTAATTCACCTTTTGTAAATCTAATAGATTGAGGACTAGTGGTAAGCAAGTCTGGAGTCAGTTGAAACTCTATTGTATCTCTGCTTCTTGTATCTCCAAAGTCTGCAATTCTAATAGCCCATTCTTCGTGTAGGTCAATCGTAGCATCAGCATCAAATAAACTTTTGTTTCTTGCAAATGCATCTAGTGCATACTTGGTACCTTTATACTTGAGACTGCCTTGTACAAATTCAAACAATGTATCATCGTCGATATCTAAATTATCTGCCCATTGTGGTTTATTGTATCCGCTGTTGTATTTTGCAACGTTACTGATTTGACTATTGCTAAGATTTGCAGTTCTTCCGTAGTATTGATCAAGTTCTTTTGCAACTGTGTCATAGTTTGGAATAATTGTATTATCAGTGATTACAAAACCCGGACTGTAGAATCGTCCGTTCCAGTCTTTGGTTCTTGTACCTTGCCACACAATTCTATTATGACGCTGTCCAATAGCAGGATCATACACTACATCATCAAAGTTTGTAATATTATCAAACACAATTAAATGTTCTACTTGTGTTTTGTATAATCTTATTCCATATATTTCGTCACTACTATCTTTTACACTAAATGTTGTTTCCTTGTCAAGACTTAATATATTTCTATCAATGAGCAACTTGCTGGTTTGTATTTGATTTCCATTGCTATCGTTAACATTATAGATACCATCATATCTATTATTGATATTATCAAAGTATCCATTTGTACTATCTTGCACTGTGATCTTTGTGTTATCTGGAATAATTTTAAGTTGAATAGTTGTTTCACTGGATGCCCATGTTACAAAATCATTTGCAGCACTACGCCATTGCTGTGTAAATCCAATTGTGTTTAGATAATAACCATACCCTACAATAAAGTTATAAACTTCTTGTATACTTGATAGTTCTGTATTATAATCTAATGTACTTTCAGCAGTTTCAAAGTCTGTATATCTAAACACTTCAGTACTGCTTATAACTGCACTAATTTTATTACTACTGGTTACAGGAGCATAATATTTGAATGTAAGTTTACTGTTGTCATAGCCTGCAATCTTATACCCGTTTGCTGTTTTATCAATTTTAATTCCGCCAAAGAAGTATTCAGTATTAGGACTGTTTGTAAACAGTATTGTATTAAAGTTTTCTTCTGGAACAAATACACGACCTTTGCCTTGACTGCTTTCTAACATAAATTTTTGATTGCTGTTTACAAAGCCGCCTGCTTTAGCTACAGTACTAAACGACATATTTTCTAATCTAGTTTGAAGTTCTTCAACTGTTGTACTATTGCTTTTTGCAAAATCGATCACACTGTTTTGCATACCGATAAAGTAGCGTTTGCTATCTTCAGCTAGAATAGGCTCTAGTTTTGCTGCACCTGTGCTTAATATTAATGTTGGTCTATTGTAGTAATTTTTACCAGGATTGATCACACTAGCACTTGTAACTACACCTCCTGTGATGTGTGTTTGTATTTGTGCATCTTGTCCAAAGTTATCATATACACTTACTGTAGGCGCACTGGTATAACCTGTACCGCCATTGACAACTCTTACAGCCTCAATAATTTTACCAGTTTGCATATTACCACTCAGTTGATGTGAATTCCAACTTGTTAGTTGATTTGCAGTACCATTATACAATTGTGCATTATCGAAACTACTGAGAGTAGATTCTTTTCTTTCATTGACAGCAAAATAGTTGTTGGTAGCAATCAATGGTCTTGCTTTAAGTAGTGCTAAAAATTCTACAATTTTATACTCAGCACTGCGTCTCCATTCAGCTTCTACCGGACCCCAGTCTCCAAACTCAAATGCACGAGCAGGATCTGTTGGCGTAGCAACAACACCAGCTGTGTCTGGATCATTTAGTACACCTGCATTTGTTACTAATGTGTTGGTTGCCCAATCATAATTGTTATAGCTGTAATTGATATCATATACAGCGTCTAGTGCTGGATTATTAATTTTACCGTACTTGAGTGCATTGATTAAGTTTGCTCTTTCAGTAGCATCTGTCCAGCTATAGTTTGCGTCCCACCAGCTAGGTTTGCGATTGTATCCCATCATTTCCCAAGGATGTGTGTGCGGTCTATCTGTGTTAAAGAAGTAATGATACAATCCTCTCCAGCCGCCAATACCCGGAGTTACATCGCTGTAGTTCCATGTCCATTTGTCACTAGCATCATAGTAGGTATCACTTTGTAGAGCAGTAACATTATTAGCTACTTTCCATTTGTTAAATTCGCTTTTTACAGTGTCTTGGAATTTGTTCCATGTGTATACATTTGCTCTGTGTGCATTAGGCGTATAAGTTTTTATACTTTTTACATTATCTAATTTTGTATGTTGTATGTTGTTGTAAATTCTACACTCTAGATCCCACAGAGCAGCATCTACAGGATCAAATCCTGCTTTACTTCTATCATATAGTTCAGTACCATTGCGAACATGTACACTGCCGTCATGTCCAACAATTACTGTATCTGTGGCTGTTCCTGTGCTATCTTTGCTGTAATCACTGCGTAGCTCAGGCAAGTAACTTTTACACAATCCTAGTTTAACTGCACTAGGTGGCACAAAGCTAACACTTGCTCTAGGATACCATCTTACGTGTAACTGTGCTTGTCCTCCTGATGGGAATGTTGGGTTTGTTGTCACTGTAATTTTGTTACTGCCTAGCGTATAATCTTGATCTTTGATCAAAGCTCTCCAGCGGGTGTTTCCAGCACCGTCATCATCATTTAACCAAACCTGTATATGATTTTGTTCATCGTCATATGTGTTAACACTTTCAGGTAAATCGAACACAGGTGTTGTAGGATTGTTCCAACCATAGTCTGCACTTTCGTAATCTCTGTACATAGCCATATTGCTGTTGGCAAACAGTGTACTTTTATTTTTACCTACAAACATTGCTTCTAATGTACGATCCACTAGTGTATAAACAGACTGTGTGATATCTAATGTGTTGTGCAGTTGTGCTGCTTTGAGTTTGAATTGTTTTTTGAATATGCTGTATTGATTGGCATTAAACTTAATACTACTGTATGGATTAGTATCTTTGTCCATTAATAATTGATTTACTAGTTCTGTACTGTATGGCTGTTGTCTAATAGTACCGCCAAATTCATGCACATGCGGTAGTTGTCTATAATTGTTAATACCAAAATAATCGCCTGTAAATCCTGGGATCCCAGTCATCTGTTGTCTAATGTGTTCTACTAGATCTCCAAAACTGATATTTGCAAAATCTAAATTTTGCGCATTATGTGTTTGTGTGTCAGCTATCAGTTGTGACCCTTCTACTGTATCACTATAATCTGCTTCTGTATAATACTCTACTTCGTAAATATCATCTATAGCTGATGCACCTGTGATGCTAAGAATGTTGCCACTTAAACTGTATGCACTTATTTTTGTTCTGTTTCGGTATACTGTGATGTTGGTATAATCGCTAACAGTGTTGATATAAATTATACCTTCTTTGTTAGTTGTGCCAACAACACGATATTTGATTGCTGTTTGACTTGGTGTTGCAATTGCAAATGTAAACACATCGCCTGTGCCAGAACTTCTTGTAAACCCACTGCCCAATGCTGTGCCATCAAAATCTACAAATTCAATTTGATTTTGTGCAAATTGTGTTTGGAATGTGTATGTTGTTCCTGTGTTCATAAACAGTGTAGGTAATGTGCCATTGATGAGATTTAGTCTATTTGTAAGACTGCTATCTTTCTGACTGCTTACTTTAAGTTTATCGTCGCTGGTTTTCGTGAATACAAAATACTTGTCTTTGTCAAAACTATTATGACCTAGATCAAATTTTAGTGTTTGCCCTGCTGTTTCTTTTGTTATTGTTTTTCTTACTACACGTTTTACTGGCTGGCTATTTCTAATAGTTACCCATCCGTTGTGTGCAGTACCATCTAACATTTTATAATAATAGTATCCAGTTATTGATCGTGTAAGACTCTTTTCAGTGTTTGGACTGCTTTGTGTATACTTGAATTTTTTGTTTACTAAATCAACTGAAAAGTTAATACCCGGACTGTTACCATAATCAACATAATCGACACCAAACCCTAGTGCAGCATCTATTGGGTTTGCTGTGTTATGAACATAATCAAAAATGTAACCACCTTTGAAATTACTGTTAGGATATGTAGCAGTATTGTCTAATTTTACATTGTTGATATCATACAGTTGTGCCAGCATACCAAAACTACGTGCAGTTTTTTGCTGTCCATAAATCCATGCACTGCCATTCCAATACCATTCACTTCCATCATACGGCTCTGATAATTCGTTAGTTGTACCAAACTTCATTGAATTGTGACCATTGATAATCACAACTTTGTCATTGGTATTAATAGCTGTACTTCCGCTGCCATAAATTTCTGTTAAAACAATGCTGGTACCTACACCACTTACTCTAAAAATTTTGTTATTATAAACACTGTTGGTTGTTTGCAAGAACATTACAATATCATTATTTTGCAGTGCTTGTGGCACAATCCTTTTCCAAAAATTGTAATTCTGTGACTGCGAAGGGTCTTTTGGATCAGTGTGTTTGGCAATACATTCATAGTAAGTGATGTTGCTGTTTACTGACAAATAAACTAAGTCGCCTGGTTCGTAACCACTGCCAGAACTCCATTGAGTAGTAATACCAGAAATAGTCCAATCCCAATCTGTTTGTCCAACAATAGCTGTGGCTGGATCAATATTATCTTCTACTAGATGATCAACATATGAGATATGATTTTTACCAAAGTTATATTTTTCTATTCCTGCTTTGTATTCAATGATAGGACGTACAGCCCTGAATGTATCAACAATATAATCACCAGCTGTTAAATCTTGATATGCACACATAGCCTGCGCACTATCTTCATGTATCCATAAATTGCTTCTAGCCCATGCACTGTGATCTGCTGCCCATCTCTCTTCAACAACATAGTCACGCTTTGTGTTTTTGTATTGATCCGTATCAGTAGGATCAAAGCTGAATGTCGTAGGAGTTTCTACAAAGTCATTTCTATTCTGAGTATCATAAATCGCTGTATTAATAAAATGTCTTGCATAATGATTATATCTAGTTGCTTCGTATTGTTTAGTTAACTTAATACCTGTGCCTACACCATCCACAATATAAATGCTGTCAACTTCATAATTCCCACTTGTACTATAAGAATGAAAATTAGTTACTCGTATTACATCGTTTACTGCTGGTGCAGTAGTAAATGTTATCAATCCAGTATTAGTGTTATATGTATAATCGGTTGTAACTGTTTGTATTAGATTATTTTTAAAAACTTTTACAGTGTTAGAATAAGCACCCACTGTGAATGTTGTATTACCAGGAACTGTTTGTGTAAATTCAGTAAACTGAGATTGAGTAAATCGAATTCTCATACCGTTTTGTAGTGTGAGAGTTTTACCATTCACTAGTGTAGGTGTAGTATAAGAAGTTCTGCCAATAATAGTATCAATGTCAATAGGATTAGCAAGCACTGCACTTAAACTACATGGCGGAAGAATATCAGTCAGCCAAAAGTACTTGTGATAGTTTATAAACATATCATAGTTAATTGGCAAGTCTAATGTATAAGCAGTTTCATTTAGTATCTTATTGTGATTGTTGACATCAACTTCATTAAATTTCATTGCATTAATAAGATCATCATAAGGCATTGCACCTTGTATGTTTTGATCTGAATCTTTGTTTACAAGTCCAGGTGTAAACTGATATGTGTCATTGCTTCTATCATCAATGATGTAGTTGTCAGCTACAGTATTTTTAAGATACTGTTGCCCTATATAATTCCTAATAGGCTGTAAGCTACCACTGCTGAGTAATTGCTCCATAGTAGTATCTAAAAACTGTCTGTTGACCTGTGTTTGAAATATCTCTGGTAAAAAGTTTGAGATATTACGTGTACCAAAGTGTTCGTTAGACTCACCTGGTCTTGTGATCATCGGTGCCTTTATAGGTCGTGGACTGCGTTCGCTCATTAGTAGGATACTCCAGTGCTTTCAGCTATTGTTGTGCTGTTGGAAACAATACTGTTAGATACAATAATGTTTGATGCTTCAACTACAGGAAGAAATAGTTCGTCTCCTGCACTAGTTATTTCGAATAGTTCTTTGGTGTCTGTGCTATTACCAACTGGTTGAATTGTAACTTGACTTATTTCGCCAATCATGTTATTGTGAATATATGCTGCCATTTCAGTAAAGTAAAAGTCTTCACCGAAGTCCCAGTTTTCAACAGCAAAGTAATCATTGATAAGTCTTATTACCTGCTGTTTCACTTCAGTGTCACTGAGTGTACTGTTTGCAGTTTTGGTTACATTAAATCTAGCTTGTAGTTCGCTGCTGGCTAAATCACCAAATAGTATTTTATACTTAACTGGTCTGTAAATAACCTGATCACTGATACTCTTTTTATTTTCTAATATTTCAAACATGTTTGTAAGTTCACTGATAGTCGGCGGATTAGGTTTAGTTTCTGTTCTGCCGTCGTATTTTGCCCAAGTTCTAAACTGTCTATCATAACTTGACATCAATACATATGTGTCCACAATGTTTGTGATAGCAGGATCAATTACATTGTTGATGTCACTGATTCTGTCATACTGTGTGTGCAAATTAGCTTTACCGTTTACAATGGTAGTGCCATTGGCATCATAACACACATAGTCAAATCCGTCTACAGTTTTTGTTCCTAGTTTAATAGTTTGTCCAGCTAATACATTGTTGAATGCTTCTGGATTAGTAGGATAGTCTCCGTTGTTAGGATCAGCAAGTGTAACTCTCACATTGTGAGGATCTGTGTAGCCATCTTGATATACAAAATATCCAAACAAATTAAACTTATAGTCTCTGCCTAAAGCAGTTGAATCTAGTTCACTAACAGGATTTATTCTCAACACTTTCAAACAATCTCTTAAAGGTTTTTGTGTTTCACTGCTGAATGTACTATTGAAGTTTAAGTTGCTAAATTTAAGTTTAGCACTACTGCCAAATACCATTTGTGTTTTGCGAGTAAGTATTTCCCACTGTGTACTGCTATAGTTAAAGCGTATAAGCCAACTGTTGTCTATGCCAGTACCGCTCGTATTACCTTCGTACTGTCTACTCCAACTACTTACTGCATTAAGTGTGGTTGTGTTAGCAGGAATGTCTCCACTTTCAATGATGTGCCATTGTTGTGTATCGCTGTTGTATCTCAGTGCAAAACTTACTTTTGAATCTATCTTGTTTACAACTTGTGTTTTGATTGTGTCTGTAAAATCTTTAGCAAACACAGGAACAATACGTCTAACTCTTGCACCATCTTCTACTACACCACTCAGTACTACAGCACCTTTACCTGTGTTGTCATTTCCTGTTGGAATACCGTCTGCTGTGTCGTCGCCCAAGCCATCTTTGTAAAGTCTATCAACTTTGACCCATTGTGTGTTACTGTCAGCTAGTGTTACTTTAGCAGTAGCATTGCTACCGCCGCCGCCTGTAATTGTAACTGTAGTACCGTTCTCATATCCGCTTCCTGCATTGGTAATTGCAATAGCTGTAACTGCGCCACTTGTAACTGTGGCTGTGGCTGTTGCGCCTGATCCAACACCGTTAACTGTAACTGTGGGAATACCTGTGTATCCTGTGCCGCCGTTTACTACTGTGATAGTTTTTACATACCCCATCTGATAAGGCGCACTAATAAATTCTACCAAGCTGTTTAAACTTGCCTTTTTCAAACTGTTGGTTTGTACAAGTCCTGTACGCTGTACAATACTGTCTTTGGTAAAATATCCACTGCTACTTCCGCTTGCTTTTGTAACTTGGTTCCAGCGGAATACTCCAGTGATGTCTGTTTCTGTTGCATTTCTAAACACAATACCACTTGTTGTATTGTTAAAATCTGAATTGCTATTGAACGTTGTGCTTGTGTAACCTTGTCTTGTGTAGTAAAAGTTTTTAACTTCTGCATTGCCCAGCATTGGTCTGATATACTTTTTATAAATCTGTTCACCGTTCAACGAGTTAGGCAAACTAACAAGACTTCTATTGGTCACATTATTTTCATACACATATCCGTCGTCTGTGTATTGTGTTGCATCATTATAGGTTGCTGTAGGATCATACAAATCACGGAATCTACTATGGCCACTGTGTACACGGTTAATACTTTTAATCTTGCGAATGTTTTCACTTACTGTTACAGGAAAAATACTGTAATCAGCAGCAGTAACCATTCTGTCTTGTGCGGCAAAGAATCTTGGAGCATTGGCTTTGATACTAGCAACACTTTCTCTTGCACTAGCGTTGGTTACATTGTTTTTCAAACTGAGAGTAAAAAGTGCATTGTATGTATTACCGTCAGCTCCTTGATAATCAATGTTCATACTTGTACTATTAAATGTATCAGGATTAAGGCTATAAGATTCATTTAGTCCTGTGCGATACCAAACTCTGATATTACCACGTGGAATATTACCAAATGAACCGTCTCCAAAAACAATACTTACTTGATCACTTTCTCTACTTGCAACACTGTAAATATCTCTGATAGCATTACTAGTACTATTGAATATAGCACTGTTTCCAAATAGTTTATCAACTTGTGTCCAAGTTTTCTGTACTTGACCTACTTCGTCGATTGTTTGTACCCAAATATTTCCATTTGCAATGTTGTCTACATTAATATCAAGTACCATATTAGGTAAACCATTGGTAATATTAAAATCTTTGTATTCCATTGCACCTTGCTTGAATCCTACAAAGAAACCTGTGTTTGCACTACTATTACCACTGTTATCATTTTTGTATAGCAAGTCAACAACACTGTACGGGTCAGGTGATTTTTCAATTATTGTGTTCTGTGAAGTAGTTTTACTACTGTAAAAACTAAAAGTTGTATTTTTGTTGTTGATTCTGTTTTGAAAGTTACGAGTCGACAAATTGTTTACACTATTAGTTCTATAAATTTCGTTGCTTACGCCACCTATTGTAACTTTACTATAAGGAGATCCAAACTGACTACTGCTTTGAAACATGCTGTTCATAATAGTTAAAAAGTTTTTGTAACTGTTGGGATCAGTTGTGTCATCAAACTGCACTGATATGTTTGCTAAACTATTACCATTTGCATCAAACACAGGTTCGTTTGTTCTCACACTGTCTATCTTTAAAAATCCGTTGGCAACAACATTTCTAGTAGGTGTATATCCTAAGAAGTCAGCAATACGTAAGGCGCTTTCTCTGCGTTCTGCTGTGCTTAGATAATTTTCTCTGCTGGCTAAGTCTGCTCTGTATGCTAAGTTATGACCTAAGAAAGCCATAAGTTCTAACAAACTTACAAATTCACTTGAGTTGATCCAGTCATTAAAGTTTTCTGGATAGTTGTTGTTAATATAATCAACCATAGCGTTACGAATAGTTTCAAAGTCATAAGCCTGAAAATTAGCTTCACTAAAACTTTCGTACACTACGCTGAAATCTTCAGCAGCAAATAAACTGCTCTGTCTTGCGCCTTGTGCCATTATTCTTCACCTACATATGTTAACAACAGTTCTTCTGCTGTTCCTGTATCAATATATTCCATTCTCACACGCACTTCTAGTGTATGCTCGGTGGGCTTGTTCAATAGTGTTTCTATAACTTTCCATCTAGGATCGTTGGTCACTATTCTGTTCACATCGTCTAGTGCTTCTGCTTCTGTTGTATAATCCAGTGGTTCAAACACCAACTCGGGTAGTATGCTACCAAATGTTGGATTCATTACACGTTCGCCTCTGCGAGTGTAAAAATGATTCATCAAGTCACGTTTTGCAATATCAACATCTTCCAATGTTTTACTGCCTGTGACTGTGTCTATTGTGCTATATCCGATGTATGTTGCCATACTAATATTTATGGCAAAATTAACTGCTACTTTTTATATTTTGATCTGAGTACGTATAATATCGCCATTTGTCATGTTTTTTGTGATAGTAACAACTAAATCACTCACTGTAAAATCAAATAAGTGATCTAGTATCTCTCCGTTGAGTCTTACTTCTAGTTTTTCAATTGGATCCATGCTAAAATTAGTATCCATAGTAAAGGTGTTAGTTCCGCTGTATGTGAATGTTTGATTGACAAGGGTTTTATTGTAGCGTTTGGCAATGTCTCGTTTAATACTTTCAGGAGTAAATGGTAAAAACTTCAGTGTCTCTGCATAGTATGCAAATCTTGCACGTTTGAGTTGTGCGTCAGTCAGCAAGTTCTTTTCATTCTGATCTCTCATGTAGTATATGCCGTTGGTGCGCATCCAAGATCTGTTTTTATTGTTTCCGTAGTCTGCAAGCCTCAATACACTAGCACAACGCATACACTTTTCTTTGTTTAAAACACTTCTCGACATCATGTTTGCTACTGTATCTGTGTCTTTTGTTACAATTGCGTTGGTCATGTTGTACTGACCTTCAGTAGCATTGCTGTAAAATAAATTGCCTGTTGTCCAGTTGAACAACACAAGCGCATCATACATTGTTTGGCTCATTTGCACAATATTTTTAGAAATCAATTGTTTTTTTACAATTTTTTGATATCTATTAAATTCACTGTCCCAAATATCATATGCTTGTTGTTCAGTTACACCATCACTGGTTGAACTTTCTCCGTAACCTGTGCCAACATATCCGTTGTATCTACTAAAATTAAGTGCAGTAAGTTTACAATCGTCACTTGCAGTCAAATCTGACAATAGCAACTGAGTATTGTACAATGATGTATTTTGTACAATAAAATCTTCCCATACAATTTGAAACTTTCTATCAACTTGTTCAAGTGCCATTAAAAAGGTCTCCCTTTTCTAGGATTAACATTAAGTTCTTCAGGTGTAGCACTTCTGAGAGTACCGTATACTTGATTATCTTGTGTCGTACCAAATCTCAGTTCTTCCTCAGCAACTAATGCTCCTACAGCTACTCCTACATTTTCAGAATCTTCGTCATCTAAATTAGGAGTAGTGCCTGGAGGTGCATAAGATGGATATTTTGCATTACTGTCAAAACCATCGTCTGTTACTCCAGAACCAGATCTACGTCCAACTCGATTGCTAGAATCTTTATTAGTATTATTAATGTTACTGAGATCTATGTCAACACCTTTAAGGTCTAGATTAGTACTTGCACAACTTGCAATAGGAGTCTGTTGTTCGGCATGCCCTCCCCAAGGTTCAGCTTCTGGAACTCTGCTAGTAATACTTTGCTTTACTGTTTTGTTGACTGTAATGTTGTTGTTTGTGGTCTTTGTTGCCGCCGTTGCAGCAGGACCATTTAAGTCTATCAATGGAGCAGTTGTTCTACTTGTGCCTTTGGCAACTAGATGATGATTTAAGTCTGTGGTGAATTTAATATCTTTAGCACTGTGTAAATTAAACTCACCTGTAACAGTTTCAAATTTTGTTCCACAATCGCCTCTGGATTTAATATTCACACACTCGGCATCTAAATTAAAATCGCCGCCTACATGCAAGTTAAAGTCTGTTTCAGTGTGCATACTAATATCACCCTGGCTGTAGATATCAATTTTACCATCACTGCTTAGTTGTACCCAACTGTTGCCTGCTTGATTAATTACGTAAACAATACCAGCAGTATCATTGAACAACATTTGAGCGCCGCCAGCACTGCGCAGTCTCACTAAATTACTATTACCTGCTTGTCTATTAGGATCAGGACTTAAACTTCTTTCACTTTTACTTACTGTACCATCATCAAGTACCAAACTGTGACCGCTAGGAGTGTTAAACCCAAATACATTACTAGGTGATTCTCTTCTAGCACTGCTACTGCTGAGTCCTCGAACACTGTCTAGCTGTAGTCCTTGTTTTCCTAATGCACCAGCAAGAGGATGTCTAGGTCTAGTGTTCTTTTCTTGCCTCTTGCCTACGCCTTGGTCAAATGTAGGAGCAACTGAATTGTCTTCGCCTTGTACAAAACCAGCAGCATTGTCAGGATAACTGCTGTTTCTTCCTGTATCTGCTAGAATTCCAAGTATAATGCCTTCTTGATTTTCTGTTGTAAATGCAACTATAACTTCTGTTCCAGGAGCAGGCGGGTGTGTACTCATACCATAGCTTCTTGTGTGATCTGTGGCTTGATAGCTACCGCCATAAGGCATGGCTCGTCTACATCTGACATAATTTTTTCTATCTTCAGGATTGCCAGTAGTGCTAGATAGTTGTTGTTGTCCTATAATTTCAACATAACAATAACCCTCATATCTATCATCTACAATTTCGATAACTTTTCCAATATACAATCCTTCAAAATTGCTAAAACCTGAAACATTACCTTTATTTTTGTAATTGTCAGGAACTCTTTGGGCAAATGTGTTTAATCCACTTCTTCTCATGTTTTTATCCTATAAAAATATCTCGTAACCAAGGCGGTGCATTTCTTGCTCTATATGTGCCATTGTCTAGTTGTCCTCCCCAGTATCCTGGAGCTCCTTGTCCTACACTATCAGCTATATCAATGTGAAATGTGTTGTCTCCCATGTAGCCATTTCCTGCTCCTATACCTGTAGCACCGTAACGTTTGGTTTGCGCTATAAAGTTTTGTATGATAGGAACATCTGCTGGATTGTCTAAACTTAATCTTCTTCCTGTGCTATCTCTGAGTGCTACATCTGCTGCCATTCCGTTGTTGTGTCTAGAACTTCCTGTAAAGCCTGTGCTACTATCTTGTCCACCACTGCGAACATCAACATTTACGCCAGCGGCAGCGCCGGCGTTAGCTAGTATAGATTTTAGTTCAGGATCGATAGGTAATGTTCTTGTTGCGGCTACACTTGATTGACTTTCTGTAACTACACCTGTGCCGTCAGCACTAGCTGGCGGAGCTGTTTCATCTCCAGTTGTATCATCGCCTGCACCAAAATCAGCTTCTGGTGGTTCTTCTGCATCCGCTTCGGCTGCAAAACGCTCAGCTTGTGTTCTTGTGTCTTGTTCTTCAATAAGTCCTGTAGTAAGAATATCATATGTTAGCCCAATATTAGTGTTTGTATCTCTGAATGCATCCAGTGTCATTGTAAATTGACCATCACTGTAACTAGCATCAACTCTGGTAACACGATACAGTCCAATTATTCCAAAGTTTTGTTCACTGATATCCATTAATCCTGATTGGTGATCAGGATACGTTGGAAAATTTAGATTTAAAAAATAGTTACAGCCGCCGCGGGTATATTGTGCTCCGTCCAGTCTCGATTCAGATCCCTTAGGTCTGCCCAACCAATAAGGATCTCCCCTAACTTGTATTTGTTGTTGAACCAAGTCACTTAAACTGTTTAAATTTAGTTCAACTGCACCCAACATTGCAGCACCTGCGGTATCTCCATCATCAGGTCCTACAGTAGCATTGCTTGTGACAGGGCCTGTGTCGAACACCGTGGGCATGTCTTCGCCTTTTTGCTCAAATGCTTTATTATTTTTTCTAACTTCACTTTGTGTTATGTATCTTCTTGCAACAGGCGGTAATCTAGATCCTTTAATATCTTGATTAAGTATTTTTTCCAACTCAGTTGCACTTATCAAAGCTAAACTTAATTCTTCTTCTTTCTTTTGTATTTGCTGATCTATTTCTGCAAGTTCTTGTTGTTGCCCGCCTACATCACTAGCAAGTTGATATTCATCTAAATTTTCTAGTTCTTTAGTTAGTATGTTTTTTCTTGCATTCAGTGCATTAAGATCACCTTTTATTTCTTGCACATCAGTTTGTAGTATAGACAACTGTTGCTGATCTTCGCTCATACCAGCAAATCCTTGTGCTCTGTTTTCTGTTTTACCATGATTAATAGCTTGAAGTTGGAAATAAGTGTTGTGTAAACTAACATCTAAATTTAAGACTTCTGTGTTTAATCCTGTGTGAGTGTAGTCAAACCGTTTGCGTAATAGTCCTTCTCTGATGATTTTTTTAAGTCTGTCTTCTTGAATATTTTTGTTGAATATTAAATTTTCATAACTGATTGCATCATGTACTAATTCTTGTGTTGCAAACTTTTTGAGATTAAATGTGATGCGTTTTTGATAAGAACGAGCTACTGGATCATATCTTAGAAATTCTGTATCGTTATCAAAAATAAACCAACTGCTAAGTTCTGCAAAAGTTGGTGCTTTTGCTTCTCCATCATCTGCATTATCTTTGTGGAAGCCTCCTTCGAATGTAGGCATTTTTCTAAAATTATCTGTTTGCATCAGAGCTACTACAATTGCTGTGTTTATACCTGTGCCTTGTTTAAAAGTAAATGTAAGTGTGCCGTCACCTGTGACACTGGTGCTTTTTAGACTGGTGTCCCCACTGGCGGCAGAGGCTCCGAATTTCCAGTTGAGCCATTCTGCTGTATCGTCTACTGCACCAAAGTTATATAACGTACTAAAAAGTTTACTTGGACTAAGTGCAGTACTTTCTCTTTCTTGTTCATTTACTTTTTCTTGTAGTTGCTGTAAAAATTCACCAAATGTGTTTACACTATTCACTGTGAGTTGTTGCTTGGTGTATAAGTTAAGTGTTTTATAAGCATCTTGATGTGTTTCTACTAGATTAGCTGTATACTGTGTCGCGCCTTCTCTGTAATCAAATGTGAGACCGGTCATAGTGGTCATGTAGTAAAAAGGACCTGCAATATTATTAGTAGCATTACCATTTTGATCATAGCCAACGAATCGAAGTTCTAATAGGAAACATGCATGCAAGTGATTTTCTATTCTAAGTCGTCTTGCACCTTCTAATATTCTGTTGAAAAGTGTAGCTCCGCCTGGTTCTACTAGATTAAACACAAACATGTTTGCTAATCCATTACGATCTTTGGCTTTTTTAAAAGCAAGCACAAGATTCTGTTCTACACTTTGTATGTTTATTTCACTTTCAACACCACTTTCAGCAATCACCACAACATTGTTTTGTGCAATGTTAGCTTCGAATTTATGTGCGTTAACAGGATGTACCATATACATGGTCCATTTGTATGTGTAGCTGTCGTATGTGTTAAGGACATTATCTTGGTATATTGATTGCATCAGTTGTTTCCTGATGATTTATATGTTCTCGGTACTTGAATCTTTGTTCCACTTTTAAAGTCCATAATCGGATCTTTGATAGTATCTCTATTATAGTGTACAAATATCCACCATAGTCTACTACTACCATACAAATCGTATGCTAATAAATCAGGTCTCTTATGATGCTTGGGTTGAATAACCATTGTTGTCTGATCCTGATCAAGTTCGTCTTGTACAATTACAGGTTGAAAAAGATCCAAGTATTTTCTGTTAACACTTGTATTACTATAACTGCTTGATGCTTTGTATTCAACTGCCATTAAATGAATCCTTGTTTATATCCGGACCCGTTGATAAAATTGTGTGTACTATACACATTCTTTTGTCTGTCAGGATTAATTTGTATGCTCATACCAATAAAGAAGTTCATTAATGTAGGAACTTGTGTTCCGTTAATATCTTTGAGATCTACACCACTATCATATGTTGTACTAAAACTTTCTAATACAACAGGTATGTTGTTAAATTGTTGTTCTCCAAATGCACTAAAACGCAGTACGGGAGGAGGAGTACCTGAACTAGGATTTCCTCCTAGATCATTTAAGCCAAAAAACATCTTGCTAACACTACGCAAAAAATGTAGCGCACCAAGTGTGTACTCGCCTTCTTCTTGTGTAATACTTGCAAATTGTACTGTCATTTGTATAGTAGGACTAGGTGTATTTCTATAAGCATTAAATGTATAGTTGGTGTGTGTCATATCATAAGGACTATAGTTTACACTTTGACTGTAAGTTATATCAGGCTGATAAGGAAACAGTATACCATTGTGTTGCCTCAGTGGACTCGCCGGTCCATTAAAGTAAAACTGATTGCGAGAACTTCTCTGAGAAGCGCCGCCAGGTGCAAGTGTAAGTCTCGCTCTATTTTCAGCTAGCACTGCCATTTAGTTTTCCTTTAATAAATTCGTACACTTGTTGATTAATACTTCCAAAAAATTCTCTAAACTTCATCATCTTTTGATTATCGTTTAGACTATCATTTTTCATTGCGTTTCTAAAATCAGTAGCACTCATGCCACCTTCTTGTATTGGTACTTCTAGTATATATCCTGCTTGGTCACCTGGAACCATTTCTGCTCCTGGTTCATAATCTCTGAGATAGTTTCCGCCTTTTAGTCTTCCTGCGTCTTTGGCACTGAACACTAATACAATTGCGGTTTTTGCAGGGTCTTTGCCTGTTAAACTAACATCAGGTCTGTATGGACTGGTTTGTACAATTTGTTTAGCAGGTATACCAAACATGTTTTGCATAATGCCAGTTTTCTCTTCATAACTAAATGGATCCTTTTCAGGTGTTGCATTCTTGGCTATTGTAGTAGCGATAAATACGTTAGAGGAACCAAACTGTTCCACTAGATCCATATAAACTTTATGATGACCTTTGTGCATAGGCTGAAATCTACCGCCATAAAAAACAGCAATATCCGTAGCCACATCTTCTGTCAGTTGTACATATCTCATTGGATTCTCCTATATATGTATTTATAGCTGAATTAAATGCGTACTGATTGACATCTTAGTTTATTGACATTATACTATAGAAAATAAGGAACTACAATGAGGAAACAAAATTATTTAAACAACAAAGACATGCTCAAAGAGATACACAAAAGTAAACTTACCTTTTGTAGTGTTATAGACGACGAGTATGCAAGATTTGATGTAATAGTAGAAAACATTGAAGATATTAATAATCCAGAATTTATACAGTTAGCTAAAGAAAATAGAGCACATCAATTGAGTGTGCAAGCATACGAAGCTGCATTCCATGAATGGTATGATGGTGCTCGTAAAGCTAGTCAAAAACCCAAACAAATCAGTTACAAAGTAGACCCAGACACAATTGACGAAAAAAGTCTTGTGTTTAGATTAATGACATTTGATCATGTACCACTAGAGCCTGGCAGAAAAAGCAAGCCTAAAACTGTGGCAGATCATCACAGCAAATGTAACTTCCCTCCATTCAAGCACTATGCATATGTAAATGGTGAGCTTAGAGAATGTGTTAGAAGTCACTGGGAAGGTGGATTTGATAACGGAAAGTTTAATACACAGCATGGCAAGATCACAAACAATCTAGCAAAGATGTATATCAAACTGTGTGAACGTTACAGTATGCGCAGTAACTGGCGTGGCTATACATATGTAGACGAAATGCGCAGTCATGCACTGCTACAACTAAGTCAAATTGGACTACAGTTCAATGAACTTAAAAGTCAAAACCCATTTGCTTACTACACAGCCGCAGTTACCAACAGTTTTACAAGAGTGTTGAACTTGGAAAAGCGTAATCAAAACATTAGAGATGACCTACTACAACAAAATGGACAAATGCCCAGTTGGACACGCCAAATCGAACACGAAATGGCAGAACGTGCTAAATGGGACGAACAAGCCGACAAAGAACGCAAAGAACACGGCTTCAACATATAGGTTGACATCCTCAATTATCGACAGTAGTATAAGAGAAGTTATAACTTCTTTGAACGGAGACCCATGACATTCTTTAATAGAGCCGCATGTTTTACAGACATACATTTTGGCAACAAAAACAACAGCAAACAACACAATCGAGATTGTGCTGACTTTGTAGATTGGTTCATTGAACAAAGCGAAGATTGCGAAACTTGCATCTTTCTTGGAGATTGGCATCATCACAGATCAAGTGTAAACGTTAGTACACTCAATCACAGTGTAGAAAATGTAGGCAAACTCAGTCGTGCATTCAAACATGTGTATATGATCATGGGTAATCATGATCTATACTATCGTGAGAAACGTGACTTAAACAGTTTACCATATGCAGGATTGTTTGATAATGTTACACTAGTTGAAGATATGTTAGTGCAAGATGACGTTGCACTTGTGCCTTGGTTAGTAGGAGATGAATGGAAAAATTTACAAAAGACCAAGTGTAGATATATGTTTGGTCATTTCGAACTTCCGTTCTTTAAAATGAATGCTATGGTAGAAATGCCAGATCACGGTAGTCTAAATGCAGAACATCTACAAGGTCCAGAGTATGTGTTTAGTGGACACTTTCACAAACGTCAAGCCAAGGGCAATGTACATTACTTAGGTAGTCCGTTTGGTCACAACTATGCAGACACATGGGACGACGATAGAGGCATGATGAAGTTAGAATGGAATGGCGTTCCAGAGTATATTGATTACCCTGGACCACGCTATAGAACTGTGCCTCTGAGTAGACTAATAGATGAACCTGAAAAGATTCTAAATGAACACACATATTGTCGTGCTACATTGGATATCAATATCAGTTACGAAGAAGCAAGTTTTATTAAAGAAACTTTCAGCCAACAGTACAACGTTAGAGAGATAGCGTTGATCCCCAGCAAAAAGGAAGAGCATGCACAGGATTGGAAAGTTGTAGACGATATCGAGGTTGAGAATGTAGACCAGATAGTGTACAATAGTTTAAACGCTGTAGACAGCGAAATGATAAACAAAAAGATCCTAGTAGACATTTATAATTCCCTATGATTACACTTAACAATATTACCGTAAAGAATTTTATGAGTGTTGGTAATGTAACGCAGTCTGTGCGTTTTACTGACAACGGTCTAACACTGGTGTTGGGCAATAACCTAGACCTTGGTGGAGATGGTAGTCGTAATGGTACAGGCAAAACCACTATCATCAATGCACTGAGTTATGCTATATATGGAAACGCACTCACTAACATACGCAAGGATAACCTTGTAAACAAAACAAACAGCAAAAGCATGCTGGTTACACTGGATTTTGAAGTAGAAGGCACAAAATATCGCATTGAAAGAGGTCGTAAGCCCAATGTGCTTAAATACTATGTCAACGAACAGAACGTTGACGAAGACGAAGCACAAGGTGAGAATCGTCAAACTCAAGCACAAATAGAAAAACTGTTTGGTATGAGTCATGACATGTTCAAGCACATTGTTGCACTTAACACATACACAGAGCCTTTCCTCAGTATGAGGGCAAATGATCAAAGAGCGATCATCGAGCAATTACTGGGCATAACAATGCTTAGTGAAAAAGCAGAGGCACTAAAAGAACAGCAAAGGCTGACCAAAGATGCAATCAAGCAAGAAGAATATCGAATTAACGCAGTTGAAGAAGCAAATGCCAGAATTGAAAAAAGTATTGGTGATCTGGAACGACGGCAAAAAATATGGCGAGATAAACAAACGTCTGATGTCGAAAGTATCCAACAGCAAGTCAACACACTCGAAAAGATAGACATACAAACAGAGCTTAACAATCATGCGCTACTAAATGATTACCTCGACAAGAAAACACAAGTAAACACATTAGAAGCAGAAATTACAAAGCTAGTAAACAGTATTACTAGAGAACAAAAGCGTTTAGAAAAAGCACAAAAAGATCTGTTAGCAACCGAACAACATCAATGTTATGCATGCGGGCAAAGTATCCACGATGCACAGCACGAAGAGATTCTTGCGACAAAACAAGAAGCAGTAAAAGAATCTCAACAGCATATTGACGATGATACAAATCTCAAAGTAGAATACGAGGATGCACTAGTACAACTAGGAGAACTTGGACAAATTCCAGTTACACACTATAACACACTACAAGAAGCACTAGAGCATCAAAACACTGTTAATAATCTAAAAACAGAAGCAAAACGTATTGCCAACGAAACTGACATGTATCAAGAACAAGTTGATACACTAAAAGAAACTGGACTACAAGAAGTTGATTGGGATAATATGAATGATCTAACAGTAATGAAAGATCATCAGGATTTCTTGTACAAACTGTTAACAAACAAAGATAGTTTTATTCGCAAACGTATTATTGAACAAAACTTACAGTATCTAAACAGCAGGCTTGCTTACTACTTGACTAAACTAGGATTACCGCATGAGGTGCAGTTCCAACCTGATCTTACAGTTGAAATCACAGAGCTAGGCAGAGAACTAGACTTTGATAACTTGAGCAGAGGCGAACGTAACAGACTTATACTTGGCCTTAGTTGGGCGTTTAGAGATGTGTTTGAAAGTATGAACACACCCATAAACTTCCTTGCTATTGACGAACTCATTGACAGTGGCATGGATACAAATGGTGTAGATGCTGCACTAAGTGTTCTCAAAAAGATTGAACGTGAACGCAACAAAAATATCTTCCTAATCTCACACAGAGATGAACTAGTAGGTCGTGTAAACACAATACTACAAGTTATCAAAGAAGGTGGCTTTACTACGTTTAGCACAGATACAGAGTTTGTAGATGCCGAGTAATCCTAAGATATTTGAAAGCCCAGACGGAGGCAAAACAGTATATCGAAGAGACTTTGGTTCTAACATCAGAGAAAAAGTAATACACCCGCAAGAACTACTAACAAAAAAGATATTACCTATAGACGTATTCTATAAACTATTTGGAAAGCAAAATGAATCCTAAAGACGAATATGATTACAATATAACCGATATCAACATAAACAGTTTCAACAACAAAGCTGACAAAGGCGATGACGATTTTGAAGATTGGCTTGTTACTGCACCTTTGATAAGCACAGATGATACCTATCAAGGAACATATGATAGCACTACTACTATTACATTAAACAGTAACTACAACAAATCTTTCAAGTATATCAATGTAAAATCACTCAAATACACTATGCCAATAGACATGCTTTACAAATGGTATCCTGAACAAATGAAAGAGTTAGAAAACGATGACGAAGTTCCTTTTTGATGTAGACGGTACATTAACTGATCCAAGAAAACAAATAGATCCTGAGTTTGAACAAGTGATGCTGGAGTTTGTAAACAATCATCAATGTGTAATTGTAACAGGCAGTGACAGACCAAAAACTGTAGAACAGATTGGTTTAAAGCTCACTAATGCATTTGAAAGGGTATATCATTGTAGCGGCAATCATGTGTTTATCGGAGATCGAGAACACCATAAAAATCCATGGACACTCACTCAACAACAATATGACTTTTTACAACAACAAGTAGACAGTATAGATTATCCAGAGAAAACTGGTAACCATATTGAACAAAGAACTGGTACTGCAAACTTTAGTATTGTAGGAAGAAATGCAGACTGGGATCAACGTGCTAGATATGCTGAATGGGAACAACACCATCACGGAAGACAGTTGGTGTCATTGGCGTTCAATGAAATGTTTGATGATGCTGTAGCACAAGTAGCAGGAGAAACCAGTATAGATATCTTCCCCATTGATTGTGATAAAAGTCAAGTACTAAAACACTATACAGACACAAGAACAATCTTCTTTGGAGACAATTGTTACCCAGGCGGTAATGATTATAGTGCGGCACAAGCCAGTACACATTTTTATCAAATTGACCGAGGATATCAACAAACTTGGGAAATCTTAAAAAAGAGGTATATTTAGGTTGACATTAGCTAAGTTCGGCATATATACTAGTTGCTATATACTAACATGCAATGGACTTATCAAGGCAAACTTATTGAACAAATACCAGAGGAATACGTAGGTTTCGTATATCTCATTACCAACACCACGAATGGCAAAAAGTACATTGGCAAAAAACTGGCACAATTTAAAGTAACTAAAAACCCCCTCAAAGGCAAAAAGAACAAGAGACGATCAACTAAAGAAAGTGACTGGCGTACCTATTGGGGAAGCAGTGACAAGTTGAACGCAGATGTAAAAGAATTAGGCCCAGAGAACTTTACAAGAGAAATACTTTACTTCTGCACAGGCAGAGGTGAAATGAGTTACTTAGAAGCTCGTGAACAGTTCGATCGTAAAGTGCTAGAAACAGATGAATATTACAACGGCATCATAAACGTCCGTGTAGGCGGATCCAAGGCACTCGTAGAATCCCTTAATAGACACCAGTCATAATATAGCCTCCTAATCAAAAGCATTGAGATTGTGCGTAGTAATATGTACCGTCGGATCTTGCTGAGGCAAAACAAACCAAAAGAGTGGGCTCTACTGTGCCATTGTAACCCACGGATATCCAGTAATGTTGACGTTATAGCATCTGGAGTTTCTGCGTCTTAAGCAGTGAGTAAAGGGGTAGCGCAAGACCGCCTCTGCCTATATTAGGTTTCACTATAACGGAGCGATCTGGAGCGGGGTAATGACCTTTAGCTTTTTTTTGCACTTGGCTGTAACAAGCTAAGTGCGACTGAAAACAGGGTAATAACTAATCATAATAAAAATTATATCTAAGAAAGAAATATCATACGAAATGAAATGAGTATGACGATGAGCTTTAGCTCTTCGAAGAAACATTAAAATGTTTGTCTATTCTTTCCCTTTGCTTGTTCTATCATCTGCTTTTCCTTTTCGTTCTTTTCAATTAATGCTTCTTCGATCTCTTTGATGTAATGCATTGGCATTTTGTATAATTCTTGAAGTGTAAAACTTCCTTGTGAATATATCACAATGCTGTTGACTTGACTTCTCAATCTCTTTTGTGCATTTTCGTATCGTTGGATAATTTCTTCAACTTTACTAGCATCACCTATGCTTGCTAGGATATATTTCTGAAAAAAAAAGCTGGGTTAAATTCTATAGCACCTTCAAAATCTTTTAAGCATTCTTCATGACTACAAGTAAAATTAAATGTTTTGTTTAGTCCATTGTTGTTCAATGCTTTTGCTTTCTCTTCGATTTTTGTAATCACATGACGTTTGGCATTGTTGACATATTCGATGATGTGTTGCATGTCTTTAACTTGTGTTCCGTCAGGTGTTGTTACACAAACAATAGCGTCGGCAATCAACGCAATATTTGCGGCACTTACTATAGATAAGTTATTTTGATATTCTTCACTGTGTATAAGTTTATCTTGATCAGATGAATTGTGTAACTGTCTCAGCAAACTTGTACTTTGTATATTTTTAATATGAAATGTATTAAGTGCGGCTACTGTATTAGGTCTTAGTTCAAAAACCAAACCGTCTATTTCAAATATGTTGTCTTGCCCAATTAATCTAACTTTGCTTAAAATACTAGGCAAGTCTATTTCATACATGTTTGGTTCGTTGCAGTGTGTGCAAAAACTTTCCACACTCATTTTTTTGTCATACGTTGCAGCTCTACTGGCTAGCAGTATCACATCAAAGTCTGGTAAACTGAGTTCGTAAGGATCTGCGATGTCAGGAACAATACTGGATATCAGTTTAAACAAACTTTCTCCGTTGTACAAGCTGTCAGGTATACTCAGTAGTATTTCATCTTGTAGTGTCATTGGCATAATACCAATCTCGCCATCTTGGGTGAGTTTGGGCTTGTTAGATAGCCATTTGCCTTGAGTTGGCAGTCTGACATAGATTTCTTTTTGTCTAAAGTGATTAGCTAGTGGATTGTTCATTTTTCGCCTATAAATAACTGTGTATAAAAGTATTTATCTAAATTAAGTGAGCAGTTAATGGCAAGCATATATTTTCAATTTGGTGGACAGAGTGTTGAAGTCAACGCTAGTGAACTTGCTAGTGAAAGCACACTCAATGAATTATTAGGTGCACAAAAATCACTTAATGCTGCACTAGGTGCAGTCAAAGAAGAAGGCAATCAAAGTAATAATATACTATCTGGAATACGCAGAGGCATACAAGAAGGCAATAAAAACAACGAAAAAGACAATATAACATTGATGAGACAAATGCGTCAAGGTGCTGGAAATATAGGCAATCAAGCTATAAAATCTTCTCAAAGTGCAACCACATTCAACAGCGCACTAAGTGGATTCTTTGCAGGCCTTAATTCTACTATTATTGCAACTGCGTTTGGAATGGCTAACCAAGCTGCTATTGATCTAGGTGAAAGTTTCAGATTTGCAAGTAGATTTGGATTAGACTTTGGAAATAATTTTTTAGATGTTAACAAGAGACTTGCAGGTGTTGGTTTAGACTTTACGGAATTTAGTAAAATTATTGCAACCAACCAAGCTGCAATCAGAAGTCTTAGCGATAGCACACAATCCGGCAGTATGGAATTTTTAAAATTAAACGAACAGTTTAGAAAAGGTGCTATAGCCGCTGGCGGATTTAGTATGACCAGTGCAGAGATGTCAGAGTACTTGGGAGAAGAGTTACAGATTAGACGTGATAGCATGAATCAAGAACAGTTTAGAAATGCAACAACAGAACAATTTTCTGCTGCTATGTTAGAAAATCTAAAACAACAACAAGCTATGGCTAAAGTAACAGGACAAGATGTAAGAGAACGAATTAAAGCACAGATGGAAGCCAAGAAAAGTGTAATTGCACAGAGCTTTCTCAGCGAACAAAGCGAAGATACTCGTAAAAAATTCGAAGCAATGACAGGAGCACTCAGTCAATTGCCGGGAGGTAAAGCACTAGGTGAAGCTATTATCAATGGCATTGCTACTGACTTGCCTGCTAATGCTTTTGCTCCTGAATTGATTGCACGTCTAGGCGGCGGCGCAGAGGAATTAATTAATTTTATTAATCAAGGATTTGCCAATGGCGGTGATTTAGATATGACAACACTACAGTCGATGGTACAAAATGTTGCCTCAGATGTAGGACAAAGCAGTAATGTACTGAGAACACAAGCTGCACTTGGAGACAGTGTTGCAGAAGAAATACTCACAGTGCAACAGCGCATGGTAAACACTCAAGATAATATGAGGGAAAACTTTGAAAGTGCATACAATGAATTGACTGAAGGTGTCCAAGGCTCAGGAAAAGAGTTGCAGACATTGACACTCGAATTAGAGGAACAGGCAAAATTAGTAGCTGCTCTAAAACTAGACACAGCATTAAATATTGTTGGTGATGAAGCAAACGATTTAGGCAAAGCGTTTAGTGATTTTACTAAAAACATTAATAAATTTTTAGAAAGCGACATGGCAAGCAGTTTAGCA
>Ga0255773_10000275_pt1 | contig 54858 bp, 48 predicted proteins | sample 011ome_17_FD_179971 | JGI IMG/M metagenome (GOLD analysis project Ga0255773, IMG submission 179971) | Coastal salt marsh microbial communities from the Groves Creek Marsh, Skidaway Island, Georgia - 011502XT metaG (version 2) | ecosystem: Environmental > Aquatic > Marine > Intertidal zone >... | reverse complement strand
GCCGCGTGAACGTTGGCGAGAAAAAGAACAACCCTGAACTGGCGAAAAAGATGGCGGCCCTGTGCGACGTGTTCGTGCATGACGCTTTTGGTACCGCTCACCGTGCCGAGGCGTCGACCTACGGAATCGCAGAGCATGCGCCGGTTGCCTGTGCGGGCCCCTTGTTGGCTGCTGAGATGGATGCGATTGGCAAGGCGTTGCAAGCCCCCAAACGGCCACTGGTTGCGATTGTGGCGGGTAGCAAGGTGTCGACCAAGTTAACCATCCTCGAAGCCTTGTCAAAAAACGTCGACAACCTGATCGTGGGTGGCGGCATCGCCAACACGTTCATGTTGGCAGCCGGTTTGCCCATCGGTAAGAGCTTGGCTGAACCTGATTTGTTGGATGCCGCGCGCCAAGTGATGGCCAGCATGCAGGCGCGGGGCGCTGCGGTGCCCATCCCAACCGATGTGGTCACGGCGAAGGCCTTCGCGCCCGATGCCGTCGCGACTGTCAAAGCGGCCGCTGACGTGGCTGACGATGACATGATCCTCGATATTGGTCCTGCCACGGCAGCCCAACTGGCGGCGCAGTTGAAAGCGGCGGGCACGATTGTGTGGAACGGCCCGGTCGGCGTGTTCGAATTTGCAGCTTTTGAAAACGGTACCAAAACGTTGGCCCAAGCGATCGCGCAGAGCGATGCGTTCAGTATCGCGGGCGGCGGCGATACGCTGGCAGCGATTGCCAAGTACGACATGGCCGATCAGGTGGGTTACATCTCAACCGGCGGCGGCGCGTTTTTGGAAGTTTTAGAGGGTAAGACCTTGCCCGCCTTTGAGGTTTTGGCGCGACGCGCGAACTAATTTGGTAACCCGTTGGTAACTATATTCAGTCACAATATGAAACTGAATTACAGGCTGACCCCGTTGTGTTGGCCCTTTTTTACCAACGGAGATCTCCTGAATGGCTACTCGCGCAACCAAAATCGTCGCAACCCTCGGCCCTGCAACCAGCGATCCTGCCTTGCTGGTCGCGATGCTGCGTGCGGGCGTCAACGTGGTTCGCCTCAACTTCTCGCACGGCATCGCGCAAGATCACATTGACCGCGCGGCAGCGGTGCGCGAAGCCGCGAAAGAGGTGGGTCGCGAGGTCGCCATCATGGCGGATTTGCAGGGCCCCAAAATCCGCGTCGGTAAATTTGCTGACGGGAAAGTGCACCTGGTTGAAGGCGCCAGTTTTGTGCTGGATGCTGCGCGCGAAACGCTCGGTGACATCGAGGCGGTTGGCTTGGATTACAAGGAGCTGCCGCGCGACGTCAAAGCCGGTGACGTGTTGTTACTCAATGATGGCTTGATCGTTCTGAACGTCGAGGCGGTGCGTGGCGCTGCCGTTCACACCAAAGTGGTGGTGGGGGGCGAGCTATCCAACAACAAGGGCATCAACAAACAGGGTGGCGGCTTGTCAGCGCCGGCGTTGACCGCCAAGGACATGGACGACATCAAAACGGCGATGGCCTTGCAAGCGGACTATGTTGCTGTGAGCTTCCCGCAAAGCGCAACCGACATGGAGTTGGCTCGCCAGCTGTGTAACGTCGCTGGTGCGCCCTACAAACACAAGACAGGCTTGATTGCCAAGATTGAACGGGCAGAGGCCATCCCGAATTTGGCCAGTATTCTGAAGGCCAGCGACGGCATCATGGTCGCGCGTGGCGATCTCGCCGTCGAGGTTGGTAACGCGGCGGTGCCTGCTTTACAGAAGCGCATGATTCGCATGGCCCACGAGCACGACAAAGTCGTCATCACGGCAACGCAAATGATGGAGTCTATGATTTTGGCGCCCGTACCGACACGCGCGGAGGTGAGCGATGTGGCCAATGCGGTGTTGGACGGCACGGATGCGGTCATGCTGAGCGCCGAGACGGCGGCTGGCAAATACCCACTTGAAACCGTGAAGCAGATGGCTGCGATTTGCTTGGCTGCGGAAGAGGCCAATGACGCCGAGCTCAACTTAAAGACCGCTAACAAGAGCTTCCGGCGGATTGACCAAAGTATCGCGATGGGGGCATTGTTCACGGCTCATCACTGTGGCGCCAAAGCGATCGTGGCCATGACAGACTCCGGGTCCACCGCGCTGTGGATGAGCCGATTCAACATGCACATGCCCATTTACGCGTTAACGACGCGCTTGAGTACCCAGCGACGGATGGCCATGTATCGCAACGTTCGTCCTCTGTTGATGGATACCAGTTACGACCGCGATACCGCTTTGGCGGACGCCGAAAGCCATTTGATTCGCCGCGGCATCGTTCAGAGTGGGGATATTTATGCGATCACTTGCGGCGAGCCGATGGGCGAACCGGGTGGCACCAACCTGCTTAAGATTTGTCGCGTGAAGTAACAAAAGTTACAGCGCGGTTTCCGCGCAATTGTGTCGAAATTGTGTTCTGAGCGTCAAATTTCGCGTGAGGTTGTTTAAAATTCGGGTAAACCCCAAATTCAGTTACCAACTGGTTACAACCCCACTGCAGAAGGATTATCCCCATGGCGCTCGTTTCAATGCGTGAGTTACTCGACCACGCGGCCACCAACGGCTACGGCATTCCCGCCTTCAACGTCAACAACCTAGAGCAGGTGCAGGCCGTCATGGCTGCTGCTGATGAGGTGGGTGCGCCGGTGATTCTGCAGGCCAGCGCTGGGGCGCGTAAATATGCGGGTGAGAGCTTCATCAAGCACCTGATCCAAGCGGCCGTTGAGGCTTACCCCCATATTCCTTTGGTCATGCACCAAGACCACGGTCAAAGCCCTGCGATTTGCCAGGGCGCGATTGATTTGGGCTTCTCTAGCGTCATGATGGACGGCTCACTAGAAGAAGACGGTAAAACCCCCGCCTCCTTTGAATACAACGTCGACGTGACCAAGCGCGTGGTCAATTTGGCGCACCGTGTCGGCGTAACGGTCGAGGGTGAGCTGGGTTGTTTGGGCTCGCTAGAGACCGGCGAAGCCGGCGAAGAGGACGGCATTGGTGCGGCGGGTAAGCTGGAAATGGCCGACATGTTGACTGACCCCGAACAAGCGGCCGAGTTCGTTAAAGCGACGCAATTAGACGCCTTGGCCATCGCGATTGGCACCAGCCACGGTGCGTACAAATTCACGCGTAAGCCTACCGGCGATATCTTGGCGATCAGCCGCGTGAAAGAAATCCATGCGCGTATCCCGAATACCCACCTCGTTATGCACGGCTCGTCGAGTGTGCCGCAGGAGTTGTTGGCCATCATTCGACAATACGGTGGCAACATGAAAGAGACCTACGGCGTGCCAGTCGAGGAGATCCAAGAGGCGATTAAATTTGGCGTGCGAAAAATCAACATTGACACCGATATCCGGTTGGCGATGACGGGCGCCGTACGTCAGTTTTTGCATGAGAATCCCGAAAAATTTGATGCCCGTGAATGGCTCAAACCAGCTCGCGCCGCCGCGCAAGCAATTTGTAAACAGCGCTATATCGAATTTGGTTGTGAAGGCCAAGCTGGCAAAATCAAAGGTGAAAGCCTGCAGGTTGTCGCTGGGCGCTACGCCGATGGCGCGTTGGCCCAAGTCGTGGCCTGACCCCCGCTGCGCCGAGGATCACCACAAAAAAGGCGTGATGGGTTGGTAACCCATCGCGCTTTTTTGTTGCCTAATAGAGGCTGTATTGACGCTTTGCTACCCAGATCCCCATGACCGCTTCTGCTGCACACACCCCCACCCTCACCTCTTTACCCTTGCTGGCGCGCGGCAAAGTTCGCGACAACTACGCGGTGGGTGATGACCGCATCCTGATGGTTGCCAGCGATCGCATCAGTGCCTATGACGTCATCATGTCGCAACCCATCCCGGGCAAGGGCGCGTTGTTGACGCAGATGGCGTTGTTCTGGTTTGACAAGCTGGGTCACGTTTGCCCCAACCACCTGACTGGCGAAGATCCCTTGTCGGTGGTGACCCCCGCCGAGGCCGATTGGGTCAAAGGGCGCACGATGTTGGTGAAGCGCTTGCGCCCTATCCCCGTTGAAGCGGTGGTGCGCGGCTATCTGGCTGGCAGCGGTTGGCAAGAATATCAAGCCACGCAAACGGTGTGCGGTGTGCCGCTGCCAGAGGGCTTACAGAATGCGTCGCCGTTGCCCGAACCGATCTTCACGCCTGCTGCCAAAGCGGCGGTGGGCGAGCACGACGAGAACATCACCTTTGCCCAGACCGTTGAGATGATTGGGCAGCCCCTGGCCGAGGCGATTCGCCGGATCAGTGTGCAGTTGTACACCGAGGCGGCTGCGATTGCGCTGGCCAAGGGCATCATCATTGCAGACACCAAGTTTGAGTTTGGCCTGGATGCCGATGATCAATTAGTCCTCATGGATGAGGTGCTAACACCTGACTCTTCGCGCTATTGGCCCGCAAACCAATACCAGCCCGGAATGAACCCGCCCAGCTATGACAAGCAGTTTTTAAGAGACTGGCTGAGCACTGCGCAGCGCGATGGCCAGCCATGGGACAAGACCACGCCTGCGCCCGACTTGCCCGAAGCGGTGATCGCCCAGACTGCCGCGAAGTACCAAGAGGCGCTGACTCAACTGACGCAGGCTGCTTAACTCAGCACCACACTGCTGAGGCGGCGGCGGTAGCGAGCCACAACCGGGTCCTCGGGTGGTGTTTGGCCTTCGGCGACCTTGGGTGGCTCTGGCGTGATGATGTCGAGAATGGCGACATACGCGCGGCGGGCCAGGTCGTTTTGCCACGTTTTGTCACGCATCAAAATTTCGAGTAATGCGTCCATGGCATCGGTCCATCGGGTCTCACGCATGCACTGTTGGGCCAGCGCATAGTGGCTCTCAAAATCGCGTTTGTTGCTGTCGATCGCTTGTAGCAAGGCCGCCTCGTTGCCGGCAGGGGCTTCTAAGGTGGCAAGCCACAACTCAATGGATGCAAGCTTTTGTATAGCCAGCGCTTTTGTTTTGTGGGGTTCAAAAACAGCCTTGGCCTGCGCGATATTGTTCATGAGTAGCAGCGCGCGGATGTACTTGAACTGCGCATCATCGTCATTGGGGTTGGCCACTGCCGCTTGCGCGAGGGCACTGAGTGCGTCCTCATCGCTGACTGGCGGTGCTTCGGGGGCCTCAGCCTCAGGCTCCTCGGTGCCGTCATCTGGGGGCAGGTGTTTGTCTAAAAACGCCTTGATTTGACCTTCTGGAATCGCGCCTGTGAACCCATCAACAGGTTGACCGCCCATCAGCAAGACGCAGGTCGGGATGCTGCGAATGCCGAAAGCCCCAGCTAATTGTTGCTCTTGGTCGGAGTCAATCTTTGCCAAAATAAAGCGCCCACCATAGTCGGCCTCAACTTTCTCGAGCAAGGGGCCAAGGGTCTTGCAAGGACCGCACCACGGCGCCCAAAAGTCCACCAGCACAGGCGTCGTCTTGGAGGCTTCGATCACGTCGGTTTCAAAATTCGCTATGGTTACATCAATCATTCAAGAGCTCGCAGGTGGGTTTCGGGAGATTCGTTGGCTATTCACATCAATCAGATGGGGACGCCCCGTAAAATTACAACTTTAACGGAGATGGCATGTCCGCGATTCAAATTGGTATTGTGATGGGTTCCAGCAGCGACTGGGACACCATGGCGCCGGCCGCCGATATATTGACCGAGTTCGGGGTTGCTTTCGAATGCCGGGTGGTCTCTGCCCATCGCATGCCCGATGATTTGTTTGCCTACGCCGACACCGCAAAGGAGCGAGGGCTGCAAGCCATCATCGCGGGTGCGGGTGGCGCGGCGCACCTGCCCGGCATGCTGGCAGCGAAAACGACGGTGCCCGTGCTGGGTGTGCCGGTCGCCTCCAAACACCTCAATGGCGTGGACTCGTTGCACAGCATTGTGCAAATGCCCAAAGGCATTCCAGTCGCTACCTTTGCGATTGGCACCGCTGGTGCAGCGAACGCAGCGCTCTTTGCGGTTGCCATGATGGCCAACCACAGCCCCGATTTGGCAGCGGCACTGGCAGCCTTCCGCGCCAAGCAGACCGAAGCGGCTCGCGCCATGCAGGTACCGCCTGTCGCTTGATACGACAGCCTCAATCAGACGACGAAGCCACCATGAACACCGATGTGAAACCTGCTGTATTGCTGCCCGCCTTTGCCGCAACCGATGACCGCCCTGTCACGCTGGGGGTTTTGGGCGGTGGCCAATTGGGGTTGATGTTTGTGCACGCCGCGCAGCGCATGGGTTATCGCACTGCCGTGTTGGATCCCGACCCCACCAGCCCCGCTGGACTGGTGAGTCATCACCACTTGCTGGCTGATTACGATGACGCGCAGGCCTTGGCCAGTATGGCGCGTTTGTGTGACGCGGTGACCACAGAGTTTGAAAATGTCCCGGCTGAATCCCTGCGGGTTTTGAGCCAGCGTAACCCCGTCTCACCGGCTGCGGAGGCGGTGGCTGTTGCACAAGATCGACTGGTTGAGAAAGCGCACTTCCAAACCAGTGCCGCTCAAAGCGCGGGTGCTACGGCGGTTGGGCCTGTTCCCTACGCGCCCTTGCGTGAAGCGGTTGATTTGGAAGCCGTGGATGCCAGCCTGTTTCCGGCGATCTTGAAAACCGCCCGGATGGGCTATGACGGTAAAGGACAGGTGCAAGTCGCCAGTCGTGACGCGTTAGCGGCCGCATGGGCCGATTTGAATCATGTGACCTGTGTGGTCGAGAAACGCCTCGATTTGGTGGCCGAATGCTCGGTGGTGGTTGCCCGTGGCCGCGACGGGGTCTGTGTGCATTTACCCTTGCAAGTGAACACGCACGTTGGCGGCATTTTGGCCCGTACCGAGGTGTTCCCGGGTAACTTAGATGCCGACCTGAGTGCCCGCGCGATTCAAGCGGCGGAGGCGATTGCCGAGACGCTGCGTTACGTTGGCGTCCTGTGTGTCGAGTTCTTCGTCGTCAAGCAGGGCGATGGTACGCTGGGTCTGGTGGTTAACGAAATGGCGCCCAGGCCTCACAACAGTGGGCACTATAGCATTGAGGCCTGCGACCTCTCCCAATTTGATTTGCAAGTGCGCACCATGACGGGTTTGCCCTTGTCTGAACCACGGTTGCACAGTGCGGCGGTCATGCTGAATTTGTTGGGTGATATCTGGCTCAACACGGGTGAGCTGCGAACTCCCGCTTGGGATCATGTGCTGGCTTTGCCGGGCACGCACCTTCACCTGTACGGCAAGCTTGAGGCGCGCGTGGGACGGAAGATGGGCCACCTGACCATCACCGCCAGTACCATCGAAGCCGCCCGGCAGGTGGCTGAGGAGGCGCAAGCGATCTTGGGCATTTGGCATTGATTTGCATATGGTCCGCTGCATAGCCGCAGATACCCCGCACGCCATTGCGCAGGCGGTACAGACCCTCGTCGATGGGGCGCTGCTCGGCTTGCCAACTGAAACGGTTTATGGTCTGGCCGCTGATGCGAACAACCCCGCCGCTGTGGCCGCTATTTTTGCAGCGAAAGGCCGACCCGCCGATCACCCTTTAATCGTCCATGTCGCGCCGCAGCCCACCGTTGAGTCGTGGCGCGCGTTGTTGGATACCCTGTGCGATCGCGTACCCGATATGGCGTGGTCGTTGATTGATGCCTTTTGGCCAGGGCCACTCACACTCATCCTCCCGCGCCGATCGGGTGTCTGCACCGCCGCCGCGGGCGGGCAATCAACGATTGGTGTGCGCTGTCCATCACACCCCATTGCAGTCGCGGTCTTGCGCGAGGCGGCTGCCCGCGGTGTGATCGGTGTTGCAGCCCCCAGCGCCAATCGCTTTGGTCGGGTCAGTCCGACGACCGCTGCTCATGTGCGAAGTGAATTTGAAGGGCGATTAGCTGATAACGAACTGCTAATCCTCGACGGGGGTGATTGCGCGGTGGGTATCGAGTCCACCATCGTGGATGTCTGCGGTGAGCACCCCGTACTGCTGCGACCGGGGCACATTACATCCGCCCAAATTACAGACGTCACGGGGCTGGCGGTTTGGGGTGCCCAACAACATTCACCACAGGTCTCGGGCTCCTTGGAGTCACATTACGCACCGGAGGCGCAGGTCCACGTGGCCGATGCAGCCCGTCTGCGGGCGCATGTTGATAGCCTCTCGTCAGACAGTATGGCGATGAGTGCTGTGTATGGCAGTGCAGCGCTGCTTAATGGCTTACCCGCCGGCTTGCGGTGCCGGGAAATGCCCAGCAATGCCGAGGCTTGCGCGCATGATTTATTTGCCGCGCTGCGTGATCTGGACGCCGCTGGCGTGGCACATATTTGGGTCGAAGCGCCCCCACTGGGACTACCTTGGGATGGGGTGCGCGATCGCCTTAAGCGCGCTAGCGCGCCGCTGCCCACTCCACCAATTGGTACAAGGCCGTCCGTGCTTTAGGGGCGTTCTCGTGGTTGATCATGGCGACCACGACATAAGTCTGACCACTCACGCCCGTGACGTAGCCGGCGATGGCGCTGACGTCCTTCAAGGAGCCCGTTTTCAGGCGTGCATTACCGATGGCCAGCGGCGTGCTGCCGTCGCGGCCCATGCGACTGACCGTGCCGTCGACGCCTGCGATGCCCAATGAGTCGTAAAAATCTTTGAACTGCGGGTGTTGGGCCGCGTGTTGCAACAGAGCGACGAGGGCATCGGCCGTAATCCGACCATCACGCGACAAGCCGGAGCCGTTATCAATGGTCGGCGCAGCGATGCGGTTACCCATTTCTCGATTCCACCATTGCCCGATTTTTTGTCGCGCGGCGTCATAAGTGGCGGGCTGGTTGGGAGTCATCGCCAGGGTCAAAAAAACCTGTTGCGCCATCATGTTGTTGCTGAACTTGTTGACGTCCATGATGATGTCTCGTAAAGGCAAAGACGGCGCGCGGTACAACAGCTTGGCCGTCACTGGCACGCGACCCTTCGTAACCCGACCCGTGAGACGTCCTCCGACAGATTGCCAGATACCTAAAAGGGCCTTGCCCGCATAGGCTGCCGGGTCGATGTAGGCGACGCCCCACTCTTGCTCGCCGCATGCACTGGGGTAGCGGCCCGCGAACCGATACTGCGTCGCTTGTGTCAGGGTGGCGCGAATTTTCGTTCGCCAATCGCCGCATCGTCCTTTGCGTAAGGGGATCGAGGCCGGTACTTTCAGTCCCGCCATGGGGGGCTCCACCACAATTTCTGCCATACCCTTTTTTCGATTGGGTTTGAACTTCAAGATGACGGACTTGAAGTTGACCATTAAGGCATCGGGTTGCACGTTATAGGGCCTTAAGACCTCGCCATCAAAGTCGCCGGCGCTCGCTTGCGGCAGGTCGAAGGCGCTGTTATCCAGCACCAGGTTGCCTTTGATGGTGGTGATACCGCGCGTGCGCAGGTTTTGCATGGCCTCTTGCACGCGTTCAATGACGAACTTGGGGTCGCCGCCACCTCGGATGTGCAGGTTGCCGACGAGCTGGTTGCGCTCAATGCGACCGGTGTAATAAAAGTCCGTGAACCACGTGAAGTCACTGCCCAAATGATCTAACGCGGCCGCCGTTGTCAGCAGCTTGGCGATGGAAGCCGGGTTGCGCGCGATCTCGGCATGGGTTCGCAACAGAGGTGATTGAGCGTCGCCCACGGCAACCACCACGGCACTCACATCTGAAAGCGGCACCTCGGCCTTGTTCAAGTGCGCCGTCACGCTGGCTGGCAGTTCCTCTGATTCAGGTGCCGCGTGGGCGGGAAAATGGGTGGCAATCAGTAGCCAACAGCACACAACCGACCACTTGCGAAAAAGGGACATATAAACCAATGGTTCCTGGATATCGACGGACGCGCCCGCCGCGCGCCACACGGGTGTTAATGCTAAATCAAGTCGACGACAATAGGCGCTGTCAAAATCATCACGCTATGCCTGCTTTGCGCCCTCAACTCACCCTGCCTTACCGTCACCTATTGGCGATCGACACCAGTACCGATGTGCTTTCGCTGGCCCTCGCAATCAGCGATGGCACGGCGAATGTGAGTGCTTGGGCCATCACCACCACGTCCGGCGCGAGTGGGGCGAAAGCCTCCGCCGGTATGGTGCCTGCCATTCAAAAATTGGTGCGTGATGCGGGCCTTACCTTCACCGATCTGGATGCCGTGGTTTTTGGGCAAGGACCCGGCGCGTTCACGGGCTTGCGTACCGCGTGTGCGGTGGCGCAGGGTCTGGCGGCGTCAGCGCGCCCGGGGGGTATACCCGTCGTGCCTGTCAACTCTTTGTTGGCAACTGCACAGGCGGCGCGCGTGGAACAAGCCGATGCGACGGCGCGGCAGTGGACCGCCTGTTTGGATGCGCGCATGGGGGAAGTTTATGTCGCCCGATACCGCTTTGACGCGGGTTTAACGCCTGTGACCTTGCCCGTCGAGATCGCGGCGTCCGGCCTGATGACGCCGCTGGCTTTACGCGAGGCCTTGACGGGCAGTACCGACGGCTTGGCAGGCAACGCGCACGCGGTCTATGCTGACGTGTTGGCGGACTTACCGGCCGCCCCAGTTTGGGTATCGGCGACCCCATCGGCCACAGCCCTGTTACACCTCACCCCCGCGCTGTGGGCTGCCGGTGCGGCGGTGCCAGCCGCCGCCGCCATGCCACTGTATGTGAGAGACAAGGTGGCGCAAACCACCGCAGAGCGAGAAGCGGCCAAGCGTGCGTCAACCGTCGATCCCACCCATGGTTGATCCGGCAACGCGTTTGGTGCAATTCACACCCATGGTGGCGGCTGACGTGGCCATGATCGCTGAGTTGGAAAAGGTGGCCTATGCCCACCCCTGGACCGCAGGCAACCTGTTGGATGCGGTTCACCACCTGAACCATGCGCAGTTGCTCGTGTGCGAACCGGCGCCCACCGATGTTTCCCCCTGGCGCAATGCGGACGGGCACCTCATCATTGGGTACTTCGTTGCCATGCAAGCGGTTGACGAGGTGCATTTGCTGAACATCACGGTCGCTCCCTTGTTTCGGCGTCAGGGCTGGGCCCAACTGATGCTGTCGGCGCTGGCGACATGGGCTGCGGGACGCCAAGCCACGTCGCTGTGGTTGGAGGTGCGAGAGAGCAACCACGGTGCGCTGGCACTCTATGAGCACGTGGGTTTCAAGCGCGTGGCGGTGCGCAAGCGTTACTACCCACTGAAGATCAATCAACGGGAAGACGCGGTGGTGATGCAGTTAACATTGAACCCATGAGCAACCCGCCGCCCGTCAAAACCCCTCGTCTGCAGGACACCTTGCAGCTCGACCGGCGTGCCCGTGCCATGCTCAAAGCCATGGGGATTCAGTGGTTCTGGCCCAGCGCCCCGTCCTCGGTTGCCGTCGCTGCCCCGCCCGCCCCTGCACCTGCTGCTGCGCCTGCGCCGGTGTCTGAGCCGACCGTCTACGCACCCGTAGCGACGGCTGCACGCGCTTCGGTACCGCCTTTGCGCCCGGTCGAAACCGCCTTGGAGCCCATGCGCGAGGCCCCACCCACCTCGACCCGCGCCCCCGTCTCGGTCGATGGGTTGTCCTGGGAAACGTTGGCGACGCAGGTCGCCAGTTGTCAGTCATGCGGTTTGTGCGAGGGCCGCAGTGGCAGTGTCTCCGGATGGGGCGCACCCACGGCCAAATGGGTGTTCGTGGCGGACCATTTACCGTCAACCGAAACCAACCACGCGCCGGTAGGGCCTTCGGAACTCACCTTGTTTGAGGCGATTTGCCAAGCCATGTCGCTGGCACCTGCCGATGTCTATCTCACCTCGCTGACCAAGTGCCGTGCGGCGCCCGGCATGGCGCCCACCTCGGCGGATGTGGCGCAGTGTCTGCCTTACTTACACGCCCAATTGGCGTGGTTGCAGCCACAAATGATTGTGGCCATGGGCTTGCCAGTTGCGCAGGCGTTACTGCCAGTGCAGCGCACTCAGGGGCGCGCATTGGGGCAGTTACGTGGTCAAGTACACCCCTCGGGTTTGCCCGCAGCGACGCCGGTGGTGGTCACCTACCCGCTCTCAGCCTTGTTGCGCAGTTCGCAAGAAAAGCCGAAGACTTGGGCTGATCTGTGCCTGGCCATTGCTGAGGTGGACGCCCGTGCGCCTAGTAGTTGATACGGCGACCTGGACGCAAGCGCCACAAGCCTGGCGTGATTTGTGGTGGTTGGTAACGGCACCTCGCTTTTGGCCTTGGGACTTGGAGGCAGATGCCGGGGTGTTTGGCCATCGTTTGTGGTCTCCCAAGCAAGACGCGGTTGTCCAAGATTGGTTGTTGGCACAAGCGCGCGCGCCCGGTGCGCTGCTCTCCGCTGTGAATCGCATGGCCTCGCCAGAGCAACCCGATACCGACTATCTGTCAGTCGCACAGCCCCTGCGTTTGGGCCGCTTGGCAGAGGCGCTCTTTGGATTCTTCATTCAGCACAGCCCCGCCGTGCAGTGGTTGGCCAGTGGGGTGCCGGTGTTCGAGCAGCCGTCGCCCGGCGTCAATGGCCGCCAGCAACGGGGCGAGTTGGATGCGCTATGGCGCGATGACACCGGGCATTTGGTTCATGCGGAATTGGCGGTGAAGTTTTACGCTTTGGCCCACCCCAGCACGCCCGCTGGTCAGGCGATTGGTCCTGATGGCGTTGAAAATTGGCAGCACAAGTTGGACAAGCTCTGCCACCGCCAGCTCCAGCACCCCCTGCCAGTACCGTGGGATCAAGCGCCCGTAAAACGCTTGGCACATGTTCGGGGTCGCTGGTTTTTACCGGGTGACGACGCCGTCGCAACCGATTGGCGTCAACGCGCGCCCGACACCGAGCGATTTGGACCTCGGTTGTCACGCGCACAACTGGCCTCGCGCCCCTTTCCATTGGGTTGCCGGGTTCGTTTTTTGAGGCGATTAGAGTGGCTAGGCCCCGTCGCGCAAACCACGGATGCGGCGCTGGTGGCGCCCAATGCGCAGGGCTTGCTAGATGTGCCACGGCTGGTGGCAGAGGCGCCCGTACACAGTCACGAGCGGGTACAAATGTTGGGCGTGTTTGCACCGGATGCCAGCGGCGTTTGGTTGGAGCAGTGGCGGGCTTGGATCGACCCTGAGCGACCGGCAGAACCTACAATAGCGGCATGACTTTTCTAGATCTATTGAAGGCCGCGCAGGTACAAAACGAGTCGATGCTGTGCGTCGGTTTAGATCCTGACATGGCAAAACTACCCGCCCATTTGCCCAAAAACCGCCAGGCGGTTTTTGACTTCTGTGCCTCAATCGTTGATTTCACAGCCGATCTGGTTTGCAGCTTCAAGCCACAAATCGCGTACTTCGCGGCCATGGGTGCGGAAGCAGAATTGGAGCGCTTGGTTCGACACATTCGCGATGTTGCGCCGCAGGTGCCCGTGATTTTGGACGCAAAGCGCGGCGACATCGGCAGTACGGCTGAGCAATACGCAGTCGAGGCGTTTGAGCGTTACGGCGCCGATGCGGTGACGCTCTCGCCCTTCATGGGTCGTGATTCGGTTACACCCTATTTGAAGTACAAAGACAAAGGCGTATTTTTGTTATGTCGCACCAGCAACCCCGGCGGTGATGACTTGCAAAACCAACGCTTGTTGGACGAGCCGCAACACCCCCGTTTATTCGAGCACGTGGCACAACTCGCGGACGGTCCGTGGCTAGATGGTGGACCGGTGGGTCAGATTGGCTTGGTGGTGGGCGCAACCTACCCTGAGGAAATTCGCCGCGTTCGCGCCTTGGCCCCGACGGCGCCGTTGTTGATACCGGGCGTTGGTGCGCAGGGTGGTGATGCGGTCGCCACCATACAAGCCGGTGCCACCGACGACGGTTTGGTTGTGGTCAACTCCAGCCGTGCCGTGATCTACGCCAGCAATGGCGAGGATTTTGCAAAGGCCGCCAAGCGCGTGGCTTTGGAGACACGCGACGTGCTAAACGCCGCGCGCGTGACGAACTAGATCTGGCGCTGGTAACGCCGATCTTTAATGGGCGCGTAGCAAGCGCCCCAAATAGCGACCCGTGTGACTCTCTTCGATCGCAGCGACCGTTTCGGGTGTGCCCTGAGCGACCACACGCCCGCCGCCCGCACCGCCTTCGGGGCCTATATCGATCAGCCAGTCAGCCGTTTTAATGACGTCGAGGTTGTGCTCGATCACCACAATCGTGTTTCCAGCGTCGCGCAGTTGCGTGAGGACGCGCAACAGCAACTCGATATCGGCGAAGTGCAAACCGGTGGTCGGCTCGTCGAGAATGTAAATCGTGCGGCCTGTATCGCGCTTCGATAACTCCAGCGCCAGTTTGATCCGCTGGGCTTCGCCGCCCGACAGCGTCGTCGCGCTTTGACCGAGCTTGATATAGCTGAGACCAACATCCATGAGGGTTTGCAACTTGCGGTGGATGTTGGGTACCGCGTCAAAAAACGCCAATGCCTGCTCGACTGTCATGCCCAAGATGTCGGCGATGTTCTTGCCTTTGTACTGAACCTCTAGCGTCTCGCGGTTGTAGCGCTTACCAAAGCAGACATCGCAAGGCACGTACACGTCAGGCAGAAAGTGCATTTCGACCTTGACCACCCCATCGCCCTGACAGGCTTCGCAGCGGCCTCCCGCCACGTTGAACGAGAAACGACCGGGGCCGTACCCGCGCTCGCGTGCGGTGTTGGTCTCGGTCATGAGCTCTCGGATATGGGTAAACATGCCCGTGTAGGTGGCGGGGTTGGAGCGCGGTGTGCGGCCAATCGGTGACTGATCGACGTTGATAACTTTGTCGACCAGTGACATGCCAACCACCTCGTCGCAGGGCGCGGGCTCTTCGTTGGCACGGTAAAGGTGACGCGCCAAACTGGCGTAAAGCGTCTCGTTGACCAGAGTGGATTTGCCTGAACCCGATACGCCGGTCACGCAGGTCAACAGGCCCAATGGGAACTCAACCGAGACATTTTTAAGGTTGTTACCCGTGGCGTTGATCACGGCGATGCTTTCGCGTTTACCCCGCACCAAGCGGTTTGTGGGTACCTCGATTTTTCGAGTCCCGGTCAGGTACTGCCCCGTCAGCGATGCGGGGTTATTCGCGACAGCGGTGGGCGTTCCGACGGCCATGACCCGGCCCCCATGCACACCGGCACCAGGGCCCATGTCGACCACGTAGTCAGCGTCTCGGATCATGTCCTCATCGTGCTCGACCACCAGAACCGTGTTGCCGAGATCGCGCAAATGCTTGAGGGTACCGATGAGCCGGTCGTTGTCCCGTTGATGCAGGCCAATGCTGGGTTCGTCGAGTACGTACATGACGCCCGTGAGGCCCGAGCCAATTTGACTGGCCAAGCGAATGCGCTGGGCCTCGCCGCCAGAGAGCGTGTCGGCGCTGCGTTCGAGGCTCAGATAGTTCAAGCCGACGTCGTTCAGGAACTTTAACCGAGAGCCGATTTCCCGGACGACCTTGTCAGCAATGTCCGCTTTGGCGCCTCGCAAAATCAGGTCTTGAAAATAACGCTGTGCCTCACCCAACGTGACATGGCTGATGTCAAAAATAGCGCGGCGCTGCTCGCCTTCACCCATGAAAACATGACGGGCTTCGCGCCGAAGTCGGGTGCCTTTGCAGTCGGGGCAAGCTTGTGTCGAGCGGTAGCGGTTGAGCTCCTCGCGCACGGCGCTGGACTCGGTCTCGCGCAGCCGACGCTCAAAGTTGGGGATAACGCCCTCGAAGGGGTGCTTCTTTGTGACCTTGCGTCCGCCCGACTCCCCGGAGCCCATGAAGTAACTGAACTTAATCGCCTCGTCGCCTGAACCGTCCAAAATCACCGCTTGTGTCGTGGCTGGCAACTCCTCAAACGGGGTGTCGATATCGAAGCCGTAGTGAGCGGCCAGTGACTCCAAAATGCTGAAGTAGTGCTCGTTGCGGCGGTCCCATCCTTTGATGGCGCCACTGGCCAAGCTGAGGCTGGGAAATGCGACCACCCGGTTCCGGTCGAACACATCGGTATGACCCAAGCCATCACAACTGGGGCACGCCCCTAAAGGTGAGTTGAACGAGAACAAGCGGGGCTCTAATTCACTCAGTGAGTAGGTGCAGGCGGGGCAGGCATAGAGGGCACTGAACAAATGCGGTTCGCCGGTGTCCATTTCCATGGCGATGGCGCGTTGGTCGGCCAAGCGCAGTGCCGCTTCAAAGCTTTCAGCCAAGCGTTGTTTGAGGTCTGCGCGCACTTTGAGGCGGTCGACGACCACGTCGATATCGTGTTTTTCGTTTTTCTTCAGCTCTGGCAGGGCGTCGGCGTCAACGACCACGCCATCAACCCGAAAACGAACATAGCCTTTGGCTTGCATTTGCGCGAACAGGTCGACAAATTCGCCCTTCTTCTCGCGCGCGACGGGCGCCAAGATCATGATCTTGGTGTCCTCAGGCAGCGCCAACACCGCGTCGACCATTTGGCTCACACTCTGCGCCTGCAAAGGTAGGTCGTGGTCGGGGCAGTGTGGTGTGCCTGCGCGGGCGTACAGCAGTCGCAGGTAATCGTGAATTTCGGTCACGGTACCCACGGTCGAGCGGGGGTTGTGGCTGGTGGCCTTTTGTTCGATGGCGATCGCCGGGGACAAGCCCTCGATGAGGTCGACATCGGGCTTATCCATCATGTGCAAAAACTGGCGCGCATAGGTCGACAAACTTTCGACATAGCGACGCTGGCCTTCCGCGTAAAGCGTGTCAAAGGCCAAACTTGACTTACCCGACCCGCTGATGCCCGTGATCACGACCAGTTGGTCACGCGGCAGGTCGACGTCAATGTTTTTTAAGTTGTGGGTGCGTGCACCGCGGACGGCGATGGCGCGGGCCGGTTGTTGCGCGGTGTTTGCCGTATCGGCATCCAACATCGCTTCAAGTGCAGCAGCAGAGGGAGAAAGGTGATTCACAAGCCAAAATTCACGAAAAGGGCAACCCAACATGATAAACCGCTCTGGAGACAATTGCCATAATGGCGGGCTACGGCTGCCTGTTGCGGCCGTTCTCCCGCCCCTTAGGGTCAGACCATGTCTTTTGTGACCAACGCCCCCGCTGATGCCCATACGATGACGCCGCTCGAGCGACGTGCCAGCGCGTCTTTGGCCAGCCTATTTGCGCTGCGGGTATTGGGGCTGTTTTTGGTGCTGCCGGTGTTTGCGTTGGAGGCCTCACGTTACCCCGGTGGTGCTGATGCGGCACAAGTGGGCTTGGCCTTTGGCATTTACGGCTTGGCGCAGGCTTGCTTGCAAATCCCGTTTGGGCTGGCAGCCGATCGATGGGGTCGCAAACCAGTCATCGTATTTGGTCTGCTGTTGTTCGCGCTGGGCAGCCTGTGGGCGGCCGTTGCCACGGACCTTGAAACCTTGCTTATGGCCCGTGCACTGCAAGGCAGCGGTGCCATTTCGGCCGCGGTCACCGCGTTGTTAGCCGACCTCACCCGCAATACCGTTCGGACCAAGGGGATTGCCCTGGTGGGGGTGAGTATCTCTGTGATGTTTGTGCTGTCCTTGGTCGTCGCGCCGGGCCTCAACGCCGTGATTGGCTTGCCGGGCCTGTTTGCCTTGACTGCGGGACTGGCGGGCCTGGGTGTTGTTGCGGTGCTGTGGTGGGTGCCTCGCGCGCCACCATTGAAGCAGCGTGTTGACCCCTTGAATGGCTTGCGCGCCGTCCTGCAAAACCCCCAGTTGCTGCGCTTGAATTTTGGTGTGTTCAGTTTGCATGCGATCCAGTTGGCGATGTGGATGGTCATTCCTGATTTGTTGGTACGTGCCGGGTTGATCAAGGTCGCGCATTGGCAGGTCTATTTGCCTGCGGTGGTGGGGTCACTGGTGGTGTTGGGCGGTGTGTTGTTCCGGTTGGAGCGACGGGGCTACTTACGCGGCGCCTTGCTCACAGCGGTCGTGTGCTTGCTGTTAGCGCAGGTGGGTTTTTATGCCTATTTACACACCGGTGCGACGGCCACATGGGGGTATCTATCGGGGCTCGCGATCATTGGGTTTTTGTTATTTTTGTTTTTCATCGGCTTCAACGCCATGGAGGCGAGCCAGCCCAGTTTGGTCTCGAAATTTGTCGTACCCGAGCACCGAGGTGCTGCGTTAGGCGTCTTTAATACCGCGCAGAGTCTGGGCTTCTTTGTGGGTGGTGCGGCTGGGGGCTGGTTGTTGCAGAACACCAGCGCGCCCGTTGTTTTTGCCACTTGCGCCGGCTGGCTCTTGGTGTGGGCGTTGTTCATTCGCGGTTTGAAGCCGCAACAGGCCATCTACTAAAGCGGCATCAGTCGTGCTTGGCGGGTGTGACGGGTTGCCCGGTCACCCTTGAAATCATGTGTTCGGAAAGCGTGGTGTAAAGCGGGCGGCTGATCAAGCGCGAGATCAGGCTGGCAATCATGGCTGAGGCCATTAACGACAACACCATCGGACGACCATCCAACATTTCCATGACGATGATGAATGATGTCAAAGGCGCTTGCGTCACTGCAGCCAGGAAGCCGGCCATGCCCATGGCAATGAGGGCTGGCAAGATCAGTTGATCGTCGGCGCTGAGGGTCAGTTGGGCGACGTCATGGCCGATACCCGCGCCGATCGACAGCGAGGGGGCAAAGATACCGCCGGGAACCCCGCACCAGGTGGAGATCCAAGTGGCAATGAGTTTGAGTAAAAAGTAGAGTTGAGATATGTCGGCCTCGCCAGACAGCATGGCACGCACCTCCTCGCCTCCGGCACCGAACGTTGCGCCGTGAGTTACCAAGCCGATAATGGCCACGACCAAGCCGCCCGCGGCGGCGAAACGGATGGGGTTGCGCGCGCGGTAATCACTGAAGCGATCAGGCGAGCCAGTCAGTGACGCGGCGAGCAAGCGCGAAAACAGGCCACCAAATGCACCGCAACAAACGATGACCAACAATGCCGGGAGGACGGCGTTCCAATCGAGAGTAGGCACCACCATGGAGCCAAAATAGGCATAGTTACCAAAAGCGGACACCCCCATCAAACCGGCTAACACGATGGCGGCGATGATCAAGCCACTGTTGCGGGACTCCAGCTTGCGCGATAACTCCTCGATTGCGAATACAACCCCGGCCAGCGGTGCATTGAAAGCCGCCGCGATGCCGGCTGCACCACCGGCAACCAACAGCGCGTGCTCATTCATAGCAGACCCTGGGCGCAGCCAACGCCGTGCATCATGCATGACACCGGCGGCGACTTGCACAGAGGGACCTTCGCGCCCCATGGACAAGCCCGCTAACATGCCCGCGGCACCCAACACCATTTTGGCGAAGGTGAGTTTGAGCGATACGAAGTGACTGCGTTCCGACGCTGGCAGGGCGGGGTCGAGGGTGGCCATCACCTGTGGGATGCCTGATCCTGCAGCCCCGGGCGCGTAGCGCCGCGTGAGCCAAACGATAGCTGCGGTGAGCGCTGGCGTCCAGATGAGTACCGCTAACGGTTGTGCGCTGTAGAGCTGGCTGAACCAGTGGTAGGCCTGCTCGCTCATGATGGTAAAAATCACCACCGCCAAACCCGCCATTGCCGCGTATCCCATGACGATGGCGCGACCCAACCACGCTTTGCCGTCCGACAACTCGTCTTGTAGGTTTTTGAGGAAGTTTGGTTCTTCTTGTTGCATGCGGGGAGCCCCATTTTGGCATGGACTTTTGGGCTCACGCACGTCGATTGGGGCACAATGTCACCATCAACCCCCCGATTTGTGGGAAATTTGCAATGTTGCCAAGTCCCGTCGGCTTGGCGTTAATCGTCAATAGGATTTTGTCTCATGGCATCAGTCAATAAAGTCATCCTCATCGGTAACTGCGGGCGCGACCCTGAAGTACGCTACATGCCCTCAGGGCAAGCGGTCGCCAATGTGAGTATCGCGACCACCAGCCGTCGCAAGGATCGCAACTCGGGTGAAATGATTGAGGACACCCAATGGCACCGCGTCACGTTTTACGAGCGTCTGGCAGAAATCGCTGGTGAATACGTCAAAAAAGGTCGTCCCATTTACGTGGAAGGTCGTCTGAAGTACGGCAAGTACACCGACCAGTCGGGCGTCGAGAAAAACACCGTCGATATCATCGCGACCGAGTTGCAGTTACTGGGCGGCCGTGAAGGGATGGGCGGCCCCAGCGAGGGCGGTGGACAATCCTACGGCGGCGGTGCACCGCGCGCTGCCGCACCGGCCGCCGCGCCAGCGCCCCGTCAAGCGCCGCCGCAAGCCCCCGCAGCGACGGGCTTTGATGACATGGATGACGACATCCCGTTCTGAGCCTGTCTTTCTGACGTCGTTAAAACGCGCCGGGCGAACCCCTCAAGGTGCCGCGCTGAGCGTATAACCGGCTGCTTTGAGGCACTCACCCAAGTGCTGAATGTGCGCGGGACCCACCTCGCAACAGCCACCGACAATGCGGGCACCCATGGCCACCCAGCCCATGGCGTGTTCAGCGTAGGCTTCGGGGTTGAGATCGCGGCGCACGGCGAGCCCGGCGACTGTGCTGCCTGCAGCGAGTGATGCCGCGTTGGTGAAGCCGTTGGCATAGCCTCCGAAAGGCAATCCGCTTGCTGCCAAGATGGGTAGCCCCTGCGTAATCGCTTCGGGCCATGAGCAATTAATCAATACCGCTGCCGCGCCGCAGGCCTTTGCCGCTGCCACGCCGTCGGCCAACGACTCACCCGAGCGCAGTCGCGTGCCGTCTTGGTCATCCACCGTCATCCCGACCCAGACTGGGTGGCCACTTTCTTTGCCGGCGGTGGCGGCCGTTTGCACTTCTCGCACCGTGGTGAGGGTTTCGCATAAAAACAAATTGACCCCGTCTTTTTGCGCCGCGACCAAGGCGCGGTAATCGGCCAGACAGGCGGCTTCAGAAGGGACATCCTCGGCGTGGTAGCTGCTAACCAGTGGCGGCAAACAGCCTGCGACGGCAACTGGGTGCGTGGGTTTGGTTTGTGCAATGGCGCGCTGGGCCGCCGTGATGGCGGCTTGGTGCAACTCGCTGAAAGCGGTGCTGAGGCCGTGCTTGGCCAAGCGCACGGGGGTGGCGCTGTAGTTGTTTAGGGTGATGACTCGCGCGTCGGCTTGGATGTAGTCCGCATGCACGGTGGTGACGAGATCGGGCTCGTCGCGCATCACGGTGGCTGACCAAAGGGGTGTGGGTGCATTGGCCGAGCGTTTGATCAGCTCTTGGCCCATGCCGCCGTCCAGCAGGACAACGGTTTGTTGGTTGGACATGAGGTCTCTCTTTTAAATGGGGGAGTTAATCAATGACACCGCCACCCAAGCAAATTTCGCCGTCGTATAAGACGGCGCTTTGTCCGGGTGTTACCGCCCATTGCGCTTCGGGGAAGGTCAGTTGTATGTCGACTGGGCTGCCCACTTCAAGTTTGCAGGGCGCATCACTTTGGCGATAACGGGTTTTAGCGGCGATGGCCCGTTGGTCGACGTCGACTGGCGGCTCACCCGCAACCCAACTCACATCGAGTGCGCGTAACTGGTGGCTGAGCAACCAGGGGTGATCATGGCCTTGTACGGCCCACAGGGTGTTGGTTGCCATGTCTTTGCGCGCAACAAACCAGGGCGCATGGTCACTGGTACCGCGCGCTTGCCCTTTTGTTTTGAGTCCCCCAATACCCAAACCTTGGCGCTGACCCAGCGTGTAAAAGCTCAAGCCCACATGCTGCCCAATGGTTCGGCCGGTGTCGTCTTTGATTGGGCCGGGTGTTTGGGAAATGTAGCGATTCAAAAACTCGCGGAACGGGCGTTCGCCGATGAAGCAAATGCCTGTGGAGTCTTTTTTCTTGGCATTTGGCAGACCAATGTCCTGTGCAATTTGCCGCACCTGTGTCTTGTGCAGCTCGCCAACTGGAAACATCGTTTTAGACAATTGTGCTTGGTTGAGGCGGTGTAAAAAATAGCTCTGGTCTTTGCCGTTATCCAGGCCCTTGAGCAGTTCAAATCGACCACTGCGTTCGCGAACCCGCGCGTAGTGCCCGGTCGCGATGTGCTCCGCACCCAGGCGCATGGCGTGGTCGAGGAAGGATTTGAACTTGATCTCTGCGTTGCAGAGGATGTCGGGGTTGGGGGTCCGACCCGCTTGATACTCGCTGACAAACGCAGCGAAAACGCGGTCTTTGTATTCCGATGCGAAGTTGACGTGCTCGATTTCAATGCCGACGACATCAGCAACGGCCGCTGCATCCACGAAGTCAATGTTGCTTGAACAGTACTCGGAGTCATCGTCGTCTTCCCAGTTCTTCATGAAGATACCGACGACCTCGTGCCCCTGCTTTTTCAGCAGATGGGCCGTGACCGCGGAGTCCACACCACCAGAAAGTCCAACCACAACCCGAGAGAGCGCCATGCCTGTTTAATTGCGAAAGAAGAAGACGAGGGTCATCACCACACCGGTTGCGATGACCACGGTTCGAACCCACTGGATAGGCATGCGCTTTGCCAGCTTGGCACCACTGAAACCGCCAATGGTCGCGCAAACCATCATGAGCAGGCCTTCTGGCCATGCCACCGCACCAGCCCAAACGAAGGCCGCCACCGACAACAGCGACAGTACCAAAGAGTTGACGTTTTTCAAGGCGTTCACGGTGTGTAACCGTGTTTCACCGACTAAACCGTACAGCGCCATGAGCAAAATGCCCAAACCGCCGTTGAAATAGCCACCGTAAATACACACGCCCAACAAGCCGAACAGCCGCGCACCCCTGAGATGCGTGGCTTCAACCGTGGGTTTACCCCGCGCAGCGTTCCGGGCAGTCAAACGCGGCCCAATGGCGAACAAGACAGTTGCGAACATCAAGAGCCACGGTATAAGACCCGAAAACACCCGCGCCGGAGTGACCAATAGCAAGAGGGCGCCAATGAGCCCACCAGCTGACGCAACGGCAAATTCCTGCAACAGCAGGCGCCGTGGCAAGGCAGTGAGCTCTTGCTTGAAGCCGAAAATACTGCCGGCATAACCCGGACTGACTGCCAGCGCGCTGGTGGCATTGGCGGAAATCGGGGGCACCCCAGCGAACACAAGCGCCGGAAAGGTGAGGAAGCTGCCGCCGCCCGCGATGGCGTTGAGCACGCCCGCACTGAACGCGGCGACGGCGAGCAAAGCGATGGTGTCGAGGGTCATGTGGCGGACGGCGTCCAAACAGAGGGATGCGTGGTCACCAAACCCAGGTCGTAACGCTTACCTGCCATGTGATCTTGAATGCTTTGCCAAACCAGTGGGCTGCGGTGCAGGGCTTGCGTGGCCTCGATTTCGTCGGGGGTCATCCAAACAGCCCGAATGATGCCTCGATCAAGTTTTCTTTTGGGGTCAAGTGCCCCAACGTCGCCGGTGTAGGCGAAGCGCAGGTAAGTGACGTCTTCATCCTTGCTGCCGGCGCGAGGGCGCTGGAATCGCGCCAAGTAGATGCCCACCAAAGCAGTGGGAGTGAATTGATGAGCGGTTTCCTCGAGCGCTTCACGCGCGCAGCCCGCCTCGGGGCTCTCGCCGGGGTCCAAATGTCCGGCTGGGTTGTTCAATCGAACGCCCTCGGGGGTGTGCTCTTCGACGAGCAGATAGCGCCCATCGTCCCGGGCCATGATGGCCGCAACGGTCGCACTGGGTTTCCAACGTTGACGTGACATGTCCCGATTATCACGCCTTTTAGTAGACAAATTCTTTACAATACGGGCACGTTAACCGGTAAGCGTGCCGCCAAGTTTGTAAAATCAGTGCTCGCTTATGTTTGGGGTTGCACCCGTCAATTGAGCCGAGGTGTGCATCAAGCCCCCTCCCTGTATCCAATGGAGAATTCACCATGAAAATTGGCGTCGCTGCCGAAACACAAGCCGGCGAGACCCGGGTTGCGGCAACACCCGAAACGATCAAGAAACTGATCGCTCAAGGCCACACGGTCTGCGTTCAAACTGGCGCAGGCGTGGCGGCCAGCTGCCCTGACAGTGCATATGAGGCCGTCGGTGCGAGCATCGTTGACGCCGCGGGTGCGCTCGGCTGCGAGTTGGTCTTGGTGGTGCGTGCACCCGATACCACTCAGGTCGCGCTGATGAGCAAAGGTGCAACCGTTATTGGTATGTTGAATCCCTTTGATGCAGAGGGTCTGGCGCGCTTGGCGCAAGCCGGTCTCACCAGTTTCGCGCTGGAAGCTGCGCCACGCACCACACGTGCCCAAAGCATGGACGTGTTGTCATCACAGGCTAACATTGCGGGTTACAAGGCCGTGATGCTGGCGGCAAACGAGTACCAGCGGTTTTTCCCGATGCTGATGACAGCAGCCGGCACGGTCAAGGCTGCGCGAGTCGTGATTTTGGGCGTCGGCGTTGCGGGCCTGCAAGCCATTGCAACCGCCAAGCGCCTGGGGGCCGTGATTGAGGCCAGCGATGTACGCCCCAGCGTTAAAGAGCAGATCGAATCTTTGGGTGGCAAGTTCATCGACGTCCCCTTTGAAACCGACGAAGAGCGCGAAGCCGCTGAAGGCGTGGGTGGTTACGCCAAGCCGATGCCACCCAGCTGGCTGGCACGCCAGCGTGCCGAGGTCGCCAAGCGCATCGCTCTGGCGGATGTGGTTATCAGCACCGCGCTGATCCCAGGTCGACCAGCGCCAGAGTTGATTTCAGCCGAAATGGTCGCCAGCATGAAGCCCGGCGCAGTGATCGTTGATATTGCTGCTGGTCGTGGTGCGGCTGGACCGCACGGTGCGCCCGGCGGTAATTGCCCGTTGACGCAAGCCGACCAGGTAATCACCACTGACAACGGCGTTCGCATCGTTGGCCACACCAACTTGGCGGCGATGGTCGGTGCAGACGCATCGGCGCTGTATGCGCGCAACGTGCTGGACTTCTTGAAGCTCGTTGTCGACAAGGACAAAGGCTTCCACATCGACATGGACGATGACATCGTGGCCGCCTGCCTCATGACACGTGACGGCCAAGTGCTGCGTGCCTGAAGTTACCCATACCAACCAACAGAGATCAGTAGGACCCTATGGCACTCATTGACCCAACCATCACCAACCTCATTATTTTTGTGTTGGCCATCTACGTGGGTTACCACGTGGTGTGGACTGTTACGCCCGCTTTGCACACGCCTTTGATGGCGGTGACGAATGCGATTTCTGCCATCGTGATCGTTGGCGCCATGCTGGCTGCCGCACAAACCGAGACTGGTTTGGGTAAGACGCTCGGTGTCGTGGCTGTTGCCCTGGCGGCCGTCAACGTTTTTGGCGGGTTCATGGTGACGCGCCGCATGCTGGAGATGTTTAAAAAGAAAGAGCGCCCCGCTAAATCAGGAGAAAAAGCATGAGCATGAACGTTGTCACGCTCCTGTATTTGGTAGCGAGTGTTTGCTTTATTCAGGCGCTAAAGGGCCTGTCCCATCCCACCACTTCGATCCGAGGCAACATCTTCGGTATGGTGGGTATGACCATCGCGGTGTTCACTACCGCAGCTCTGATCTATGAGGTGTCGGGTGGTTCGCTGGTCGGTCTGAGCTACGTGCTCGTGGCGCTGGTCATCGGTGGCGCCGCAGGCGGCATCATGGCGCAACGCGTTGAGATGACCAAAATGCCTGAGCTGGTTGCATTCATGCACAGCATGATCGGTCTGGCGGCTGTATGTATCGCTGCGGCCGCCGCGCTCGAACCATCTGCGTTTGGTATCGTGGGTCCCGGGTTGCCGATTCCGGGTGGCAACCGCATTGAGCTGGCCTTGGGGTCATTCATCGGCGCGGTCACCTTCTCAGGTTCGGTCATTGCGTTTGGCAAGTTATCTGGCAAATACAAGTTCCGCTTGTTCCAAGGTTCGCCGGTGACGTTCAAGGGGCAACACCAATTGAATGCGGCCTTGGGCTTGTTGGCCTTGTTCTTCTGCGTGGGCTTTTGGGCGACAGAGAGTGGCGCTGACTTCGCGTTCGTCACCTTGCTCGGCTTCATCTTGGGCGTCTTGCTGATCATCCCGATTGGCGGCGCTGACATGCCCGTGGTTGTTTCCATGCTCAACAGTTATTCGGGCTGGGCAGCGGCGGGGATCGGCTTCTCCCTAAACAACAGCATGTTGATCATTGCCGGCAGCTTGGTGGGTAGCTCCGGTGCGATTCTCAGCTACATCATGTGCAAGGCCATGAACCGGTCTTTCTTCAGCGTGATTCTGGGTGGGTTTGGCGGCGAGGCGAGTGACGCTGCGGCGGGCAGTGCGGTCCAGCGCAATGTGAAGAGCGGCAGCGCAGATGATGCCGCCTTCATCTTGGGTAACGCGGAAACCGTGGTGATCGTGCCCGGCTATGGTCTGGCGGTTGCCCGCGCGCAGCACGCAGTGAAAGAGTTGGCCCACAAGTTGACCGAAATGGGCGTGACTGTCAAATACGCGATCCATCCGGTCGCTGGCCGCATGCCGGGTCACATGAACGTTCTGTTGGCCGAGGCCGAAGTGCCCTACGACCAAGTGTTCGAGATGGAAGACATCAACAGCGAGTTCGGTCAAGCCGACGTGGCCATCATTTTGGGTGCAAACGATGTGGTGAACCCGGCCGCGCACACCAAGGGGAGTCCCATTTATGGCATGCCCATTTTGGAAGCCTACAAAGCCAAAACGGTTATTGTGAACAAGCGTTCGATGGCCGCAGGTTATGCAGGCTTGGATAACGAACTGTTCTACATGGACAAAACCATGATGGTGTTCGGCGATGCCAAGAAGGTTATCGAGGACATGACCAAAGCCATGGAGTGACCGCGTTATCGGTCACACGAAAAAGGCGCCTCAGGCGCCTTTTTTTATGCCGCGATGTCGACCGATCGCGACCAAAGACCGAGGGTTTCCCTGCGGTGCAAAAGGCTTTGGCGTTCGGTATAGTAACGTCAGTTTTGCGTCAGCTTCTCAGCAAGTCTGACTCCTGACCCCGCGTTTTTAAAACTAAAAATCTTGGAGAAGCAAATGCTGTCAGATACCAGCGCCCGGCCGTGGTTGTCAAAATACCCTGAAGGCGTTCCCGCCGATGTTGATACCAGTGCCTATCATTCATTGGTCGATTTGCTTGACAGCAATTTCCAAAAATACAGTGATCGCACCTGCGTGAGTTTTTTGGGTAAGGCAATCAGCTATCAAACCATCGACCACGCATCGATTGCCTTGGCGACTTACTTTCAGGGTTTGGGGTTGGTCAAGGGTGACCGCGTGGCGTTGATGATGCCCAATACGCCTCAATACCCTGTGGCAGTCGCTGCATTGATGCGTGCAGGCATGGTGGTTGTTAACGTTAACCCCCTTTACACCGCCCGCGAACTCGAATTCCAACTCAAGGACTCTGGTGCCAAAGCGATTGTCATCATCGAGAACTTCGCCGCCACTTTGGAGGCCTGTATTGCCAATACGGGGATCAAGCATGTGGTCCTGACCTCAATGGGGGACATGCTCGGCACACTCAAAGGTGCACTCGTGAATTACGTGGTGCGAAACGTCAAGAAAATGGTGCCGGGGTTCGACTTGCCCGGCGCGGTGCGCTTCAATGATGCGGTTGCGAGGGGTAAACGGGGTCGCCTGCAAACCACCGATGTCTCGGGCGAAGACGTCGCCGTCTTGCAGTACACGGGCGGCACCACCGGGGTTTCTAAGGGGGCGGTTCTGCTGCACCGTAACCTGGTTGCCAACGTTATCCAATCTGAGCAATGGAACGCGCCCGCCATGCGCGGCCTACCTGCCGACGAACAGTTGTGTGCCATTTGCGCGTTGCCGCTGTATCACATCTTCGCGTTTACCGTAAACATGATGCTGACCATGCACATGGGCGGCAAAACCGTGCTGATTCCCAACCCACGCGATTTGCCCGCCGTACTCAAAGAGTTATCCAAGCATCGCTTCCACCTGTTTCCAGCCGTGAGCACGTTGTTCAATGGTTTGGCGAATCACCCTGATTTCAACACCGTGGACTGGTCGCATCTGCGGGTGTCCTTGGGTGGCGGCACCGCCGTTCAAAGCGGTGTTGCCAAGCTGTGGCTCGAAAAAACGGGCTGCCCCATTTGCGAGGGGTATGGCCTGTCAGAGACGTCCCCATCTGCCTGCTGTAATCCCACGATCAGTCGTAACTTCACGGGCACTATCGGCGTACCCATCCCAGGGACCTACATGAAATGTTTGGACGACGATGGGAACGAGGTACCTGTTGGTCAGCCGGGTGAAATCGCTATCAAGGGGCCCCAGGTGATGGCGGGTTACTGGCAGCGACCCGACGAGACCGCCAAGGTCATGACGGCGGATGGGTACTTCAAAACCGGCGACATTGGCGTGCAGGATGAGTTCGGTGAGTTCAAAATCGTTGACCGTAAAAAGGACATGATCTTGGTGTCCGGCTTTAACGTCTACCCCAATGAGGTGGAGGACGTGGTGTCACAAATGGCCGACGTGATGGAGTGTGCCTGTGTTGGCGAGCCTGACGATAAAACGGGCGAAGCGGTGAAACTGGTGGTAGTCAAAAAGGCCGAAAGCCTCACCGAGCAGGCCATTCGCGAGCACTGCCGCGAGAACCTCACCGCGTACAAGCTGCCCAAAACCATCGAGTTCCGAACCGAATTGCCCAAAACGCCGGTCGGCAAGGTCTTGCGCCGCGAACTGCGCGGCTGAGATACCGCATGCCGCGGTGGCTGGTCGGGCCCGCCCGCCCTAGCCCAGCCAGCCGCGCTTGCGGAAGTACAGCATAGGAATGATGGCCGAGCAGGCCATCATCGCCAGTGCCATCGGATAACCGTAGGCCCATTCCGTTTCGGGCATGAAACGGAAGTTCATACCGTACAAGCTCGCAATCAGTGTGGGTGGTAACAGCGCGACGCTGGCCACTGAGAAGATCTTGATGATCTTGTTTTGGTTGATGTTGATGAAACCAACGGTGGCGTCCATCAAGAAGTTGATCTTGTCAAACAAGAACGCCGTGTGGGAGTCCAAAGAATCCAAGTCGCGCAAAATTTGGCGGGCATCCTCGAATTGATCGGCGTTCAGCATTCGGGCCCGCATCATGAAGCTGACTGCGCGCCGGGTATCCATTACGTTGCGGCGAATGCGCCCAGACATGTCCTCGTCACGCGCGATGGCTGAGAGAACCTTGCCTGCAGTTTCGTCTGTCACATCGCCCGACAGCACGCTGCGGCTGACCGTGTCGAGTTGGTCATAGATCTCTTCAAGGGTGTCCGCGGAGTATTCGGCATCGGCATCGAACAGTGCCAACAACACATCTTTTGCATCCGTGATCAAGCCGGGTAGGCGCCGGGCACGCATGCGCAACAACCGGAAGACCGGCACGTCTTGGTCGTGTATTGAGAACAAGATCCCGCTACCGGCGTTGGTGGCTTGTTGGTTCAAGATAAACGCGACCCGGACCGAACGGGGGTTTTCATCGTCATAAATCAAAAAGTCACTGCGGATGTGCATCTCGCCGTTGTCTTCTTCGTAGAAGCGCGCAGATTCCTCGATGTCATCGGCCATCGCATCATCGGGGATGCTGAGGTTGTAGGTCTGTTTGACCCACATCTTTTCTTCTGACGTCGGCTCGTCCAAGTCAACCCAAATGGGTTTGAACCGCTTCAAGTCATCAAGCGATTCGATCTCTTCTTGAAACAAACGGCCGTTGGCCAAAGTGAACACGTTGAGCATGGGGCACTTCCGGTGGGGGTGTCGGTGGCCGCTGACGAGACTCGTCAGACAGGCTGAAAGGGGTAATGTGCGCTTTCAGCCCGAACATGCACTGGCGAATTAGCGCTTGGCGCCTGCCAGGTGAATTTGGACTGAAAGCAAGCAACTGGGACTGGCTTCCAAGGAGAATCTCCGTTATTAAAGGTGGCAATATTATCGCACCGACTCGCGGGCCATCCAAGCAGACAAGCGGCGGTTGTGGCGAACGTGTCAAAGCGGTGTGAGCGGGATGCAGTACATTGGCACCTCGACCCACTGCTAATTTTCTGATGGCGGATAGCCAACAGTCGCCTATGTCCCATACCTCCTTGCCACCCCAGCGAGAGCGCTGGTTGCTGCTCACGCTGGCGGGGATTCAGTTCACCTACATCCTTGATTTCATGGTGATGATGCCGTTGGGGCCGCAATTCACCCGTTTATTTGCGATCAGCGATGCGCAGTTTGGTGCATTGGTCTCTGCCTACACATTTTCTGCCGGCGCGTCAGGCTTGGCCGCGTCGGCTTACTTGGACCGCTTCGACCGTAAACGCTTGCTACTGGTGTTGTACACCTTGTTCGCGCTATCGACCATGGGTTGCGCATTGGCAGGGTCTTATAGCCAGTTCTTCGCCGCCCGCGTCGGTGCGGGCGTGTTTGGCGGGGTATTGTCGGCACTGATTCAAACCATCTTGGCCGACGTCGTCCCGTTCGAACGCCGCGGTCGTGCAATGGGTGTCGTGATGTCTTCATTTTCTGTGTCGACGGTTGCGGGTGTGCCGTTGGGGCTGTATCTGGCGGCCGCCTTTTCGTGGCACGCACCATTCTGGTTGGTGGTCGGTTTGTCCGCGTTGTTTGGCGTGATGGCGTACTTTGCGGTCCCCCAATTGAGAGGTCATCTTGACCACCCTGACCGACATTCAGTTTGGGGCGAGATCGTGGCGACCGTGAGCGAGCGCAACCACCAGTGGTCGTTCGCCTTCACGATGGTCAGCATCCTCACGAGCTTCATGGTGATTCCCTACATCACGATCTATCTTGAAACCAATTTAGGGGTCTCGAACCGCCAGATCCCGTTGCTCTACCTTGCTGGGGGCGCTGCGACCCTGATCAGCGCACGCTGGATCGGTGTGACATCGGATCGGCTGGGTAAACGCTTGGTTTTCGAGCGCCTCGCAGTGCTGGTAGGCCTGCCTTTATTTACGCTCACCCTTATGCCGCCGGCGCCATTCTGGGTGTTGACGCTGGTTTACGTGTTATTTTTTGTGATCGTGACTGGTCGCATGATCCCCAGCATGGCGATCATATCCGCCGCTGCCAATCCCAGACGCCGGGGGACTTTCATGGCCATTTCTGGGGCCCTGCAGTCGTTTTCGATGGGGCTGGCTGCGCTGGTGGGTGGACTGATCATCGGTCGATCGCCTGATGGTCTGGTCACAGGCTACTGGATCACGGCGTTGCTGGGGACACTGGCTAGTTTTGCGTCGGTATGGCTGGTCCGGCGCATCCGATTGCCCGAGGGTACTGGCCCACGAGAGTTGCCTAAAAGTAATTGAAAAGAGTTACACCCGGCTGATTGCTGCGCTGCAAGATTGCCAAAGACAGGGGGTACGTGCATAGTGGGGTTGAGTCGGTCAAACTCGCTTTGGGCGGGACCGCTCACCCCGCCCATTGTTTCGTCACCCTGAGCTGAGGAGGCTTAATTATGAACTTGACAATCAGCGGACACCATCTTGATGTGACCCCTGCTTTGCGGGCTTATGTCACCACCAAACTCGACCGGATTACGCGCCACTTCGACCAAGTTGTTGATGTCAGAGTGCTGTTGACGATTGACAACCTGAAGGAGAAAGACCTGCGCCAGCGTGCAGAGTGCAATATTCACGTCAAGGGGAAAGACTTATTCGCAGAAAGTGCCCATGCTGATTTGTATGCTGCTTTAGACGATTTAGCCGACAAAATGGATCGCCAAGTGCTGCGCCATAAGGACAAAGCGCAGGACCACAACCACCAGCCCGCCAAGCGAATGATGTAGTCTTCGCGCCACTTTTTGGGCAATCCGGCAAAAAAGTGGTAAAAATGGCGCACTGCAACAAGCCACCTAAGTTTAGGTGGCTTTTTCTTGATCGGTCGGGCGCAATGCGGCACACTGTGCGGTCGTTGCGTTGCATCAGAGGAATTTCATGAATCGTTTGTCTGCAATATTGCCGCTTGAACAGGTCGCGGTGGGCCTCGATGCCTCCAGCAAAAAGCGTGCATTTGAAGAAGTCGGCTTGCTGTTCGAAGCCCGCCACGACTTGAATCGTTCATTAGTGACTGACAGTTTGTTCGCCCGAGAGCGCTTGGGCTCCACTGGTTTAGGGCATGGGGTCGCGATTCCCCATGGCCGGATCAAAGGCCTGAAGCAGCCGATGGCTGCGGTGTTTCAACTGAACGCGCCCATTGCCTTTGATGCCCCTGATGAGTTGCCTGTCAACCTGTTAATCTGCTTGTTGGTGCCAGAGGCGGCCACCCAAAAGCATCTTGAAATCCTGAGTGAGATTGCTGAAATCCTCAGCGATGCCGAATTGCGTGAGCGCATGAAGACCGCGACCTCCGCAGAAGCCCTCCACCAACTGGTCGCGAATTGGCAATCCGCCCACGCACCCGCTTAAACCTCGGTAACCACACATGCGCCCCACGGTCATCAGTGCGGATGTGTTGTTTGAAGACCATCGCAAGCGACTCAAACTAGATTGGCTGGGCGGTCGCGGCGCCTCAGAGCGTCGCTTTGATGAGCTGGCCATCCGGGCGGCTCGTTCGGGCGCTGACCTGGTTGGCTACCTGAATTACATCCATCCCTACCGCGTTCAAGTTTTGGGTGAGCGCGAGGTGGCCTATTTGGGCAAGGGCGACGCCATGGACTGCGCGCGGCGCGTCTCACGAATCGTCACTTTAGAGCCGCCCGCGCTTTTTTTAGCCGATGGCCAGGTGGCGCCGCCGGAATTGCTCTCCATGTGCGAGCGGGCCCAAATTCCTCTGTTTACGACTCACGAGTCTTCCGCTTTCGTCGTCGATGTCTTGCGGGCTTACCTCTCCAAACACTTCGCAGAGCGCTCGACCATGCACGGTGTGTTCATGGATATTTTGGGGATGGGGGTGTTGATCACGGGTGAGTCCGGTCTGGGTAAAAGTGAGTTGGGCCTTGAGTTGATCTCGCGGGGCCACGGGTTGGTCGCCGACGACGCGGTCGATTTGTTTCGCATCAACCAAGCCACCATTGAGGGCCGCTGTCCTGAGCTGTTGCGTAACCTCCTAGAGGTGCGCGGGATCGGCTTGTTGGACATCAAGGCCATCTTCGGTGAGACCGCGGTCCGCCGAAAGCTCCGCCTCAAGCTCATCGTGCACTTGGTGCGTAAAGAGACCATGGAGCGCAAGTATGAGCGTATGCCCCATGAAGCGCTATCTCAGGACGTGCTGGGTGTGCCGGTTCGCAAGGTGATCATCCAAGTGGTGGCTGGACGCAACATTGCCGTTTTGGTGGAGGCCGCTGTGCGCAACACCATTTTGCAATTACGCGGTATCGATACCTATTCGGATTTCGTCGAACGACAGCGCTTGGCGATGGAAAGTGGGCTCGATTAGCGGTTTTTTCGGCGATCGATAGCCCGCTTATTGCTTTGCACGGTGCGCGCAGTCTTTCCGCGTGCAGTGGGCATATAGCGACAAGGCATGCTCTTGAAGCTGGAACCCCCGCGATTTGGCAATATCGTGCTGGCGGCGTTCAATCTCGGCATCCATGAACTCCTCGACGCGGCCGCAGTCGAGGCAGACCAAGTGGTCGTGGTGCTGGCCCGCGTCAAGCTCATAAACCGCCTTTCCAGACTCGAAGTTACTGCGCAGCAGCAGACCGGCTTGCTCGAACTGCATGAGCACGCGGTAGACGGTTGCGAGACCGATGTCGGCCCTTTCCTCGAGCAAAATCCGGTAGACATCTTCCGCGCTCAGGTGGCGCTGCTCAGCATTTTGGAAGGCCTCCAATATTTTCAGGCGCGGCCCCGTGGCTTTGAGGCCCGTGTTCTTTAGTTCGTCGAGGGTGTTCATGCGGTCGGATGAAAAATCAGGGCTGGGGCGTTATTTCAGCGGATGGCTCAAGGGGGACCCCCCTGAACTACAATCTTTACATCATAGTTGCCTCCTTTTTACCCTGTGTGAGGGGCGACTTCAATCGGGGCTTGCCTGCCCTCAAAGGTGCCATTGTCTGATGCCAAATTATTTTGATTCCATTCGGCGCGCGACCCGAGGGTTGCTCGTTGTGTCGTTGACAGCAGCGTTGCTGGCCTGTGCCACAGCGGGCGACGACGACTACAGTTCTGCTTTAGGGATTTATCGTCCCGACGTGTTGCAAGGCAACGTGGTGACGGCCGAGCAAGTGGCCGTGCTTAAAACGGGCATGACCCGCGCGCAAGTCACCCGTTTGTTGGGCACACCGCTGCTCAAGAGCGCCTTTCACGCGAACCGCTGGGATTACGTTTTCTCTCGTTTGAGTGTGGATGCCACACCGCAAAAGCGCCGTTTGAGCCTGTGGTTTGAGGGCGACTTGTTGGCTAAATTTGAGGGCGATGACATGCCCACAGAAGCCAAATTTGTCGACTCCATCGCCAAGCCGATCGATGTCAGCGAGCCCGTCAAGCTGCAAGCTGACCCCGCTGAGTTAGAGGCCTTCAAGGCCAAGGCCGGCTCGTCTGGTGATGCATCACCAACGGGTACGACAGCGCCTGCACCCGCTTCGACCCTGAAAACCTATCCCCCGTTGACGCCCGAGGTGAACAAATGAGTCAAAAGAAACCACTCGGTATTGTGATTGCGGGTGCCAGCGGGCGCATGGGTCGTATGTTGATTGAGGCGGTCCTTGCTGACCCCGACACACAGCTGGCAGGTGCCCTAGATATCGCGGGCAGCCCTGCATTGGGACAAGATGCTGGTAGTTTCGCCGGCGTTACGACAGGGGTGACCATCACCGCCGACTTGGACACCGCGTTGAAGGGCGCCCACGTGCTCATTGACTTCACGCGGCCCGAGGGCACGATGGCCCATGTCAGTGCCGCGCAGCAGCACGGCGTGGCAGTGGTCATCGGCACAACGGGTTTTTCTGATACGCAAAAGCAAGCGTTGCAGGCGGCGAGCGCTGTAATCCCCATCGTCATGGCGCCCAACATGAGTGTGGGTGTGAACGTCACACTCAAGCTCTTGGAGATGGCGGCGAAAGCCATGCCGGTAGGCTATGACATCGAGGTCATTGAGGCCCACCATCGCCACAAAGTCGACGCGCCGTCGGGCACCGCTCTGAAAATGGGCGAGGTGATTGCAGGTGCGTTGGGGCGTGACCTAAAAGACTGCGCCGTCTACGCCCGCGAAGGCGTGACGGGTGAGCGCGACCCATCCAGCATTGGTTTTGCAACTATCCGCGGTGGTGACATCGTTGGTGACCACACCGTGTTGTTTGCAGGTACCGGTGAGCGGATTGAAATCACGCATAAGTCATCCAGTCGCGCAACCTATGCGCAAGGCAGCTTGCGAGCAGCGCATTTTCTCGCCGATAAATCCAATGGTCTCTATGACATGTTTGATGTCTTGAATCTGAATCCATAAAAACTAAACAGCCAAATCATGCAAGAGAAGTTTGAGCCCCAGGTCATCGAGCAGGCCATTCGATCACAGTGGGCGGCAGCGGACGTTTACCGCGTCACGGAAGACCAAAGCAAGCCCAAGTTTTATGCCTGCTCCATGTTGCCTTATCCCAGCGGTAAGTTGCACATGGGACACGTACGCAACTACACCATCAATGACATGCTCACGCGCCATCTGCGCATGAAGGGCTACAACGTGTTGATGCCGATGGGGTGGGACGCGTTCGGTTTGCCAGCTGAGAACGCCGCGCTTAAAAATCGCGTGCCACCTGCGCAATGGACCTACGACAACATTGCCTACATGAAGCAGCAAATGATGGCGATGGGTTTGGCAATTGACTGGTCGCGCGAGGTCGCCACCTGCGACCCGGATTATTACAAATGGAACCAGTGGTTGTTCCTCAAGATGCTTGAAAAAGGCATTGCTTACCGCAAAACACAGGTCGTTAACTGGGACCCCGTTGATCAGACCGTGCTGGCCAACGAGCAGGTGATTGACGGCAAAGGCTGGCGCACGGGCGCCACCGTTGAGCGGCGTGAAATCCCCGGCTACTACCTAGCGATCACCGATTACGCGCCCGAGTTGCTGACCCACGTTAAAGACGGCTTGGCTGGTTGGCCTGAGCGCGTCCGTTTGATGCAGGAGAACTGGATCGGTAAAAGCGAAGGGGTTCGCTTCGCGTTCACGCATGAGATCACCGATAGCAGTGGGCAATTGATCGACGATGGTCGCATGTTCGTGTTCACCACGCGCCCAGACACCATCATGGGTGTCACGTTCTGTGCCGTGGCGCCAGAGCACCCATTGGCTGCGCATGCGGCACAAGACAACCCTGATTTGCAGGCGTTCATCGCGTCTTGTCAGCAAGGCGGCACCACCGAGGCCGAGTTGGCATTGAAAGAAAAAGTGGGCATGCCAACCGGCCTGCACGTGACGCATCCGCTGACCGGTGAGTCCATTGCCGTATGGGTGGGTAACTACGTCCTGATGACTTATGGCGATGGCGCCGTCATGGGTGTACCTGCGCACGACGAGCGCGATTTCGAATTTGCAAAGAAATACGCCTTGCCGATCAAGCCCGTCGTCAGTGTGGCGGGCAAAGGTGCATACGACACCGCTGCGTGGCAAGAGTGGTACGCCGAAAAAGGCGCTGGCGTTGCCATCAATTCCGGTAAATATGATGGCTTGATTTTCCAAGACTGCGTGGATGCCGTGGCCGCCGACTTACAGGCCAAGCGATTGGGCGAGAAAAAGACGACGTGGCGCTTGCGTGATTGGGGCATCAGTCGTCAACGGTATTGGGGGACGCCAATCCCCATGATTCACTGTGACGATTGTGGCGCGGTACCGGTCCCAGAGAAAGATTTGCCGGTGGTATTGCCGCCCGACTTGGTGCCCGATGGCAGTGGTAACCCACTCAATAAGTCAGCTCAGTTTTTGAACGTGTCCTGCCCTAAATGCGGCAAGCCCTCTCAGCGCGAGACCGACACGATGGATACGTTTGTCGATTCATCTTGGTATTTCATGCGGTACTGCGATCCGCAAAAAACCGATGGCATGGTGGGCGCGGGCGCCGCCTATTGGATGAATGCCAGCAACGTACCCGGTAAGCCCAACAGCCAGGGCATGGATCAGTACATCGGTGGCATCGAGCATGCCATTTTGCACCTCTTGTACGCCCGGTTCTGGACCAAGGTGATGCGTGACTTGGGGCTGGTTAACGTGGATGAGCCATTTGCAAAACTGCTCACGCAGGGCATGGTGCTTAACCACATTTACTCGCGTCGCACGGCGCAAGGCGGTAAAGAGTATTTCTGGCCACATGATGTTGAAAACGTGACCGATGCCAGTGGCAAAGTGGTTGGTGCCCAGTTGAAAAATTCGGTAGGTGATTTGCCGGTGGGAACGCCGATTGACTACGAGGGCGTGGGCACCATGTCGAAGTCAAAAAATAATGGCGTTGACCCACAATCGCTGATCGATACGTTTGGTGCGGATACCGCACGGCTGTACACCATGTTCACCGCGCCACCAGAGGCAACATTGGAGTGGAATGATTCGGCCGTCGAGGGCAGCTTCCGGTTTTTACGGCGGGTCTGGAATTTCGCGGTCAAACATGAAGCAGCGATTCGCGCCGGTTCGCTAGGAGCAGCAGATACCGCCTATAGCGATGCCGCAAAAGCTTTGCGCTTCGACATTCACACGGTTTTGCGACAGGCGAATTTCGACTACGAGCGGATGCAATACAACACCGTGGTTTCTGCGGTGATGAAAATGCTCAACACGCTGGAAGCCGCGACGCTAACCCCGACAGCAGCGGATCAACAGGCGCTGGCTGATTGTTTCTCGGTCATGTTGCGCGTGCTGTACCCTGCTTGCCCACACATAACCTGTGCCCTCTGGGATAGTTTGGGTTATACCGCGCACGCAAATGGCACAGCGCTGCTTGATGCACCTTGGCCGGAGGTCGATGAGGCGGCTTTGGTACAAGACGAGGTCGAACTCGTTTTGCAGGTCAATGGCAAGTTGCGTGGCGCCGTGCGCGTTTCCGCGACAGCAAGCAAGGCCGAGATCGAGGCGGCAGCCGTGGCCTGCGACGCATTTGTGCGTCAAGCAAATGGTGCGACGCCTAAGAAGGTGATCGTGGTGCCGGGTCGTTTGGTCAATATTGTGGTGTAAAGATATGAATACGCGGTTCCACTCTTCCCGATTTAATCGTCTGTTTAGCAGCCTCGCTGTGGTGGTCATCAGCCTTGCGATGGCGGGGTGTGGCTTCAAGCTGCGTGGTGCGCAGGCGCCGTTGCCATTCAAGCAGGTGGCGTGGCGTGGCGCCACCGGCCCCGTTTCGGCAGCGTTGTCGCAGGCGCTCGTCAGTCAGGGCGCCGAAGTGAATGCCTCGGTCAAGCAGGTCAATCAGTCGGGCACTAACGCGGAGGGCGATGCCCCAGCTGATATCGACTTGATCATCGAGGTCAATGTCGACCAGCGCGAACGTCAAGTGGTGGCGTCTACCATTGCGGGGCAGGTACGAGAGCTGGATTTGCGCGTCCGTTTCAATTGGCAAGCATTCAACCGGCAGGGTCGCCCGATCACGCCAGTGATCGATATGGTGCTGTCACAAGATCTGAGCTACCAAGAGTCAGCCGCTTTGTCCAAAGCGCTCGAGCAAGATGCCATTTATGACACCTTGCAAAGTCGTCTGGTTTCGCAAGTCATGCGCCGGCTGTCAGGCCTCTCGGTCGACGAGGGCGTGCAGTAAGGCATGCAGGTTGGCCCTGCCCAGTTAGCGGCGCACCTAGCCAAAGGGTTGCGCGGGCTTTACACCATTGCCGGTGATGAGCCGTTACTGGTGCAGGAGGCGGCGGATGCGATCCGCCAAGCGGCGCGAGACGGTGGGTTTACCGAGCGTGTTGTGCACACCGCCACAGGGGCTCATTTTGACTGGAGTGCGGTGGTTGCCAGTGGCGCCGAGATGAGCTTGTTTGCTGACAAACAGCTCATTGATATTCGCATCCCGACGGGTAAGCCAGGCAAAGAGGGGTCGCAGGCGTTGCAGGCCATCGCCGAATCGGCGCACCACGCGCAGGACACGTTGACCTTGGTCACACTGCCTCGACTGGACAGCGCAACCGCTAAGAGCGCGTGGGTCGGCGCCCTCGATCAATGTGGTATTTTCATCAAAGTCGACAGTGTGGAGCGCGGCGCGTTACCCAACTGGATCGCCCAGCGCTTAGCCCTTCAAAATCAGCGCGTTCTGGCGGGTGAGGCGGGCCAGCGTAGCTTGGCGTTTTTTGCCGATCGCGTTGAGGGTAACTTGCTGGCGGCGCACCAAGAAATCCAAAAATTGGGCCTTTTGTATCCGCCGGGTGAGTTGAGCTTTGAGCAAATCGAGCAGGCGGTTGTGAATGTGGCCCGCTATGACCCGTTCAAGCTGACCGAAGCGGTTTTGGCTGGCAAATTACAACGTGTACAGCGCATGCTTGATGGCTTGCAGGCTGAGGGGGTATCGCCGGTCGTGGTGCACTGGGCGCTGGGCGAGGAGGTCCGTACCCTCTATCGAGTCAAGCAGCGCACAGACGCGGGGACTCCCATCCCGATTGCGCTGCGTGAGAACCGCGTTTGGGGGCCGCGTGAGCGCTTGATTGAGCGGGTGTTGCCCAGCATGCAGCGCAAACAGCTGGCCCAGTGGGTGCAGTTGGCACATACCGTCGACGGCGTGGTGAAAGGTCTCAAAGCGCCCGAGTTACCTCAAGACCCATGGGGGGCGCTGTCGGTCCTGGCGGGGACCCTTTGCCGGGCTTGCACGAAAGCCAGTTGAGTTTTAAAAAACCACCGCGTGATGCGACAATGGATGCTATGAACACCGCAAACCACCTCTCGGATGTGGCTGCCCTGATGGCACAGCTTGGTGCCAACGCGCGTGCGGCGAGCGCGGCCATGGCAAAGGCATCGGCAGCTAAAAAGCAGCACGCCTTGCAGACTTTGGCGCAGTTATTGCGCGAAGAAACCGAGGCACTCCAGCCCGAAAACGAGCGCGACCTGTCTCGAGCCGTTGCAGCCGGTTTGGCACCCCCCATGGTCGACCGCTTGCGCCTCGATCCCAAAACACTTGAAACGTGCGCGCAGGGCTGCGAGCAACTGGCGGCCATGCCCGATGTGATCGGTGAAATCAGTGGCCTGACACAACGCCCCAGTGGTATTCGCGTTGGGCAGATGCGCGTCCCCTTGGGGGTGTTTGGCATGATTTATGAAAGTCGGCCCAATGTAACCATAGAGGCCGCATCGCTCGCCATCAAGAGTGGCAACGCCTGCATTTTGCGTGGCGGTTCTGAGGCGATCGACAGCAACCGGGCATTGGCTGCTTTGGTACAGCGGGCCTTGGTCGCCGCTGATTTGCCTGCAGAGGCGGTGCAATTGGTGCCTGTAACGGACCGTGCAGCGGTCGGCGAGCTGATCGCCATGCCCGCATTCGTCGACGTCATTATTCCGCGCGGGGGCAAGGGCTTGATTGAGCGTATCAGCGCCTCGGCTAAAGTGCCCGTCATCAAACACTTGGACGGCAATTGCCACACGTTTATTGACGATACCGCTGACCTTGTGATGGCCGTGCGCTTGGCAGATAACGCCAAAACACAGAAATACAGTCCCTGCAACGCGACCGAGAGCCTCCTGGTGACGACGGCGATGGCGCCTCAATTTCTACCTGCCATTGCGGCGGTTTACGCACAAAAAGGTGTCGAAATGCGCGGCTGCGCCCAGACGCAGGCTATTTTGGCGGGACAAACTGGGGTGTCCGTGGTGCCAGCGACGGAGGCGGATTGGTCTGCTGAGTACCTGGCGCCCATCATCAGCATCAAGGTGGTCGCCGATGTTGATGAGGCCATCGCGCACATCAACACCTATTCCAGCCATCACACTGACGCCATCGTGACCGATAACCACAGCCATGCGCAGCGGTTTTTGCGTGAAGTCGATTCGGCCAGCGTGATGGTGAATGCCAGCACCCGATTCGCCGATGGATTTGAGTATGGGTTGGGCGCCGAAATCGGTATCTCAACAGACAAGTTTCATGCCCGAGGGCCCGTTGGCGTGTTGGGTCTGACCTCGCTCAAGTACGTGGTACTGGGGCAGGGCGAAGTCCGAAGCTAAGTCCGACGCCAGGGGTTTGTTCTTCTAACCCCTTGTTTCGTCAAAAATCGTCTCCATCTAGGCGTGAGTCACACGTCTCAACCAAAAAGGACAGCAATGGTCCCCCACCTAGTCACAGCCCTTACCGGCCCCATTAACGAGCTAGAGCAGCGCATTCTCGAGTCCATGCCGGCTATTGAGCGGTGGTTTCGCCTCGAGTGGATGGAGCACACCCCGCCCATCTACACGTCAGTTGATCTGCGCAACGCTGGCTTCAAATTGGCGCCAGTAGACACCAACCTGTACCCAGGTGGCTGGAACAATCTGACCACTGAGATGTTGCCCTTGGCGGTGCAGGCGGGCATGGCGGCAATCGAAAAGATTTGCCCCGAGGCTAAAAACCTGCTGCTCATCCCCGAGAACCACACCCGGAATACCTTCTATCTGAGTAATGTGGTGCAGCTGCAGCGCATCTTTGGTCAAGCCGGTTTGAACGTTCGTCTGGGGACGTTAAACCCTGAGATCACCGAACCCACAGAGGTTCAATTACCCAATGGAGAGTCAGTCCTATTGGAGCCCTTGGTCCGTACAAAGCACCGCTTGGGTTTGAAAAACTTTGACCCTTGTACGATTTTGGTCAACAACGACCTCAGTGCAGGCACACCAGAGGTTCTCAAGAATCTGAATGAGCAATTCCTCTTGCCACCGCTGCATGCGGGTTGGTCGATTCGGCGTAAGTCAACGCACTTTGAAGCGTACGAGGAAGTGGCCAAGCGCTTTGCAAAGATGCTCGGCATGGACCATTGGCTCATCAACCCCATGTTTGAACGCTGCGGCGAGGTTAATTTTGCCGATGGCACAGGGATGGATTGCTTGCGCACACATACCGAATCCCTCTTGAACCGCATCAAGCGCAAGTACAAGGATTACGGCATCAATGAAAAGCCATTCGTTGTCGTGAAAGCTGACAACGGCACCTACGGCATGGGCATCATGACGGTGCGTGATGTGTCCGATCTTGACGCCTTGAACCGCAAATCACGGAACAAGATGAACGTGATCAAAGATGGGCAAACCGTCAGTGACGTCATCATTCAAGAGGGTGTGCTCACGCATGAGCGTATTAACGAAACGGTGGCTGAACCCGTGGTGTACATGCTCGACCGCTATGTGGTGGGCGGCTTTTACCGTGTCCATGCGGAGCGCGGTGTAGACGAGAACCTGAACGCCCCAGGTGCGAGTTTTGTCCCCCTGGCATTCGAGCAGTCGGCTCATTTGCCCGAGCCAGGCGCGAAGCCGGGGCTCAGCGCGCCAAACCGCTTCTATATGTACGGCGTGGTCGCCCGTTTGGCCATGTTGGCTGCCAGTTACGAAATGGAAGCGACTGATCCCAATGCGGAACAGTACGATTAATTCGGCTGTTTGAGTTGGACAGTTGCTGCGGTGCAACAAAATCAGATTTGACATAGATTCTGGCTTGGCAACAGGAGACGAGGGGCGCAAAATTTGCATCCCTTGTCTAACTGCATGCGGTGCGTCGCGAACGCCACGTTGCCGCAGTCTCTCATTTGTCCGTTACCTCTTCTGCTACCGCTACGGCATCTAAGTCGGTTCATCAGTCCTCACTGGCTGCCCTTACGCTGGGTGCGCTGGGTGTCGTCTACGGCGATATCGGGACCAGTGTTTTATACGCCCTTAAAGAAGTCTTCGCGACAGGCTTGATCGCGTTCACGCCCGATAACGTTCTGGGTATCCTCTCGCTGTTTGTCTGGACGCTGACTTCGATCGTGTCCTTCAAATATGTCACGTTGGTGCTGCGTGCAGATAACCACGGCGAGGGTGGTCTGGTCGCCATGTTGGCCTTGGCATCGCAGGCGGTGAAAGACAAGCCGCAGTTACGCCGGGTTCTGCTGCTCATTGGTATTTTTGGCACCGCCTTGTTTTACGGCGATGGCGTGATCACCCCAGCGATTTCTGTCCTGTCAGCGGTGGAGGGGCTGCGCGTTTTCTCCCCAGCGCTCTCGCATTGGGTCATCCCTTTAACGCTCCTTATTTTGTTTGTGCTGTTCTGGGTTCAACGGTATGGCACCAGCGGAATCGGTCGCTTTTTCGGACCATTAACCGCCATTTGGTTTATTGTGATCGCAGTCTTGGGCATCATGAATATCTGGCTGAATCCAGCTGTGCTGTGGGCCTTGTCGCCCCATCACGCGTGGCGCTTTGTATCGGAAAATCCGGGCGTTAGTTTTCTCATCTTGGGCGCGCTCGTACTGTGTGTCACAGGCGCTGAGGCGCTGTATGCTGACTTGGGTCATTTTGGCAAGAAGCCCATCCGATTGGCGTGGTTCGCGATGGTCATGCCCGCCCTCACCTGCAACTATTTAGGACAAGGCGCGCTGTTACTTGGTGATCCTGCTGCGCTCGAAAATCCATTCTTTTTAATGGCGCCGACATGGGCCGTGCTACCGTTGATTGGGCTCGCGACGTTGGCCACGGTCATCGCTTCACAAGCCTTGATTTCAGGCGCGTTCAGTGTCACCAAACAAGTGGTGCAGCTGGGGTATTTGCCGCGCCTAAATATCCTCCACACCAGTGCCAAAGATTTGGGACAGATCTATATCCCCATGGTCAATTGGGGACTGTTTGTCGCGATTGTGCTGGCCGTTGTGTTGTTCCAGTCCTCGGCTAATCTGGCGTCGGCCTATGGCATTGCAGTGACTTTGGACATGTTGATTACCACCGTCCTCACGTTCTTTGTGATTCGTTTTAGCTGGCGCTATCCACTGTGGCTGTGTGTTGGCGCAACCGCTGGCTTTTTCGTGATCGATGTTTTGTTCTTTGCGTCCAATGCATTGAAGTTTTTCGAGGGTGGCTGGTTCCCGCTGCTCATAGGCACCGCCATCTTCACACTGATGGTTACTTGGGCACGTGGACGTGAGCTGTTGACTGCACGGCAGGTTGAGGAAGGTATGGACTTGCCGAGCTTTTTAAACGCCGTTTTTGTCAGCCCACCCCAACGGGTTGAGGGAACGGCGGTATTCATGACACCCCAGGTAGGTACGGTACCAACCGCACTGCTGCACAACCTCAAGCACAACAAAGTTTTGCATGCGCAGAATATTTTTGTTTCGGTGCATCACCATGAAATACCGTGGGTGGGTATGGCCGATCGCCTGCGTCTGGAAGCATTGGGCCATGATTGCTGGCAGGTCGAGTTGAATTTCGGTTTCAAAAATGAACCGGATGTTCCGAAAGCGTTGAGCGTGATCACCGGTCTCGGTTATCCGCTCGAACCCATGACAACGTCTTACTTCTTATCCCGCGATACCGTGATCCCGTCGATGAACGGCGGCATGGCCTATTGGCGCGAAAAACTGTTTGCACAGATGCACCGTAATGCGAGTGGCGCCGCTGACTTTTTAAACCTGCCGAATAACGCAGTGGTGGAGTTGGGTAGCAAGGTGGCCCTGTAATCCACGTGGTCGCGTGTCCGCTCGGAAAAGGGTGACAATAAGGCATTCGTCGTTCCTTTGCCGCTTACACCATGACGCAAACCACCAAGCTTAATGGCGACTTCTTGTTCGTCGCTGATCCGCTCGAGACCTTCAAAATTCAGAAGGACAGCACCTACGTCATGATGTTGGCCCTGCAGGCGCGGGGCGCGCGTGTCCACCACTGCCACCCCAAAGACATCGAGTGGGAAAGCGGTCAGGTCGTCCGGGCCCGTGTGCTGCCGATTACCCTAAAGCCTCGCCCCGCTAACGATGCACCCAAGGGTACGCCGTGGTACGAAGCGGGCACGCCTGCCGTGCTGGCGTTGAAAGATTTCACGGCTGTGTTGATGCGTAAAGATCCGCCATTCGACGCGGAATATATCTACAGCACACACCTTTTATCGCAGGCTGAACGTGAGGGCGCGCGCGTATTCAATCGTCCGCAAGCCTTGCGCGAACACCCTGAAAAGCTGGCCCTGCTCGAGTTCCCCACCTTTGCGCCACCGACCTTGGTGACGCGGGATTCGACCGCTATCAAAGCCTTCCATGCCAAGCACAAAGATGTGATTTTGAAGCCCTTGGATGGTATGGGTGGTATGGGTATTTTCCGAGTGACGCCTGATGGTATGAATCTGGGCAGCATCATTGAGACTCTCAACCAAGATGGGGCTCAAACCGTCATGGTGCAGGCCTATCAGCCAGCCATCAAGGATGGTGACAAGCGCATATTACTGATTGGCGGCGAACCCGTTCCTTATTGTTTGGCGCGTATTCCGCAGGGCACGGAGATTCGCGGCAACCTGGCAGCGGGCGGGCGTGGCGAAGCGCGGCCACTCACTGACAGTGACTGGGCCATTGCCCGTGCATTTGCGCCGCAACTGGCGGCGAGAGGTTTGCTATTGGTGGGTTTAGATGTCATCGGAGACAAGGTGACGGAGGTCAACGTGACCAGTCCCACCTGCTTCCAAGAAATCACCGACCAAATGGGCTTCAATGTGGCCGAGCGATTTGCAGACGCGCTCGGTGACGCGCTGAAGCGCTGACCACGGTGGTCGCGCTGCGCTAAACGGGTGCGAGTCCCAAGTTGGCGCGGTAACGCTGCATCGCGGTCTCAGCTTCTTGCTGCGCCCGCCTGATCGCGTCTACAACGTCGGCGCTCAAATCGGCGCGCAAGCGATCGTGTGCAGGGGTTAAATCGTGGCGAGCCACGGGCGTCCCATCGACGAAGGTAATGAGTTCATTGGCCTCGAAGCGAGCCCATGTTTCATCTGCCGTTAAGGGGAGGGTCACAATCACGGCCGCACGGTCTTCGGGCCCATTGAGTTCCGCGAAGTCAACCGACACGTTTTGATCCATCAAGCGGGCACGATTAAAGGGATAGGCGCGCACCAAATAATGCAGATGCGTGGAGCAGTGCGCCCACATGGCGTCGCCGTTGCTGAGGACGAAGTTGAACGTGCCCTTATGGCTCAATTGCGGCACCAACTCGCGCAAGGTCAGTGTGAGTTCCTCGACAGACGGGACGCCGGCGTGTGACTTGGAAATCTCTTGCAGTAACCAACAAAATGCCTGCTCGCTATCGGTGTTACCGATCGGACGGAATTGGCCATGAAGGTAGGGCTCAAACGCTTTCAAATCACCGTTGTGCGCGAATGCCCAATTACGCCCCCACAATTCGCGCACAAAGGGGTGGGCGTTTTCTAAGCTCACGGCACCCTGAGTCGCCTTGCGCACGTGGGCGATGATATTTTTGCTTTTGATGGGATAACTGCGGATCAACTCGGCAACAGGTGACACAGCCGCACTTTGATGGTCCACAAAATGGCGCAGCCCCTTGCCCTCGAAAAACGCAATACCCCACCCATCGGCGTGCTCGTCGGTCATGCCGCCACGTTGGCAGAAGCCCGTGAAGCTGAATGTCGCGTCTGTCGGTGTCTTGCAATTAAGCGCTAGCAGTTGGCACATGGGGTTCCTCTGAGCCGTCCATCGTTGGCAAGCTAATGAAGGTCTATTTTGTCACGGTATCAGATGGGTCTCGTGCATTAAAAGCGCTTACGCATTGGTAGCAAATACAGGTTCGGTTGGCGGCGTCGGGTGGTACCTTTGCGAGCAGCTCGGGAGGGAAAGTGGCTGTCACGCACCAGCACGGGCCGGGTGTATCGGTGTCAGTTGGCGGAGACGCCATCTGGCACGCGTTGGCTGCGCCGCATAAGGGGCAGCAAGCTGGGTCAACGGTTTTCATACGTCAAGTAGACAAAAAAAGCGGCCACCGCGCAAGTCGGTGCCGCTTTTTCGGCGAGACAGTGCCTTAACGCTTGAATGGTTTAGGCTGCCTTCACACGCAAACGCCAGGCATGCAGCAACGGCTCGGTGTAGCCCGCTGGTTGTGCCAAGCCTTTGAAAACGAGATCGCAAGCCGCTTGGTATGCCGCGCTGGTCTCGAAGTTGCCGACCATGGGCTTGTACAAAGCGTCGCCCGCGTTTTGCTGGTCAACCACACCTGCCATACGCGCCATCGTTTCGCGAACCTGAGCCTCACTAACCACGCCATGGTGTAACCAGTTGGCAATGTGCTGGCTGGAGATACGCAGGGTTGCGCGGTCTTCCATCAAGCCCACGTTGTGGATATCGGGCACTTTGGAGCAACCGACGCCTTGATCCACCCAGCGCACCACGTAACCCAAAATACCCTGTGCGTTGTTATCGAGCTCTTGCTGTTTTTCCGCATCAGACCACTGGGGGTTGGCCACCACAGGGATTTGCAACAAACCGTTGAGGATGCCAGCACGCTCGGCCTCGGCGTCGATTCGCTCCATGTCCTTTTGGATTTCGGCGACGTTCACCTGCTGGTAGTGCAGTGCGTGCAGGGTGGCCGCTGTGGGGCTGGGCACCCAAGCGGTGTTGGCCCCCGCTTTTGGATGGCCAACTTTCTGGGTCAGCATATCGGCCATCAAGTCGGGCATGGCCCACATGCCCTTGCCAATTTGTGCGCGGCCGCGCAGGCCACAACTTAGACCCACCAACACATTGTTACGCTCATAAGCGCCAATCCAGGCGCTGCTCTTCATGTCACCCTTGCGCATCATTGCGCCAGCTTGCATGGCGGTGTGCATCTCATCGCCAGTGCGATCCAGGAAGCCGGTGTTGATAAAGGCCACGCGATCTGCAGCAGCCGCGATACAGGCTTTCAAGTTCACGCTCGTGCGACGCTCTTCGTCCATGATGCCCAGCTTGACGGTCGCGGTGGGCAGGCCTAACACGCCTTCAACGCGGGCGAACAGTTCGCAGGCGAATGCCACCTCTTCGGGGCCGTGCATCTTGGGCTTCACGATATAAACCGAGCCCTTGCGCGAGTTACGGATACCTGCGGTGCCCTTGCCGTTGATATCGACCACAGCGGCTGCGACGGTGATCATGGCGTCCATGATGCCCTCGGGGATTTCGGCGCTGTCGGCGCCCCACAAGATAGCGGGGTTAGTCATCAGGTGACCCACGTTACGCACAAACAGCAAAGAGCGGCCATGCAACACCAGCGTGCCACCATTGGGCGCGGTGTAAGTCCGATCGGGGTTCAAGCCACGTGTGAAGGTTTTCCCACCTTTGGTCACCGCTTCTGTCAGGGTGCCACGCAAAATACCCAACCAGTTGCGGTAGGCGAGAACCTTATCTTCGGCGTCAACGGCGGCGACAGAGTCCTCCAAATCCAAGATCGTGGACAGCGCCGATTCGAGTACCAAGTCGGCGACGCCAGCAGCGTCGGATTGGCCAATGGGTGTGCTGCGGTCGATGCGCAAATCCAAGTGATTGCCATTTTGTTTGAACAGGACGCTGCTCGGATTCGCCGCATCGCCTTGGTAGCCCACAAACGCATCGGGTTGGGCTAAGCCAGTGCGGCTGCCGTCTTTAAGTGTGACCACCAACGCGCCGTCGACGACGGCGTAGCCCGTGCTATCGGCGTGTGAGCCTGCGGCGAGCGGCGCTGATGTATCCAGCACTTGGCGCGCAAATGCAATGACTTTGGCACCCCGTACGTCGTTGTAGCCTGGCCCTTTCGCCGCGCCGTCCGCCTCTGAGATGGCATCGGTGCCGTACAAGGCGTCATAGAGGGAGCCCCAGCGGGCGTTGGCGGCGTTCAGTGCATAGCGGGCGTTCAAAATCGGCACCACGAGTTGTGGGCCTGCTTGCGTCGCCAGCTCATCGTCTACGTTGGCGGTGGTGGCTTGGACTTGGCCGGGATTGGGCACCAGATAACCGATTTCGGTCAAAAAGCTTTGGTAGGCCGCCATGTCTTGGATGGGGCCGGGGTTGGCTACATGCCAGGCGTCCATCTTTAATTGAATGGCATCGCGTTTGGCAAGCAGCGCGGCGTTTTTCGGCGCCAAGTCGTGAACGATGCTGGCAAAGCCTGGCCAAAAGGTGCTCGACGAGACGCCGATTGCGGGTAACAGTTCGTCGTCGATAAACGCCTGGAGTTCGCTTGCAACCTGAAGACCGTCTTTATTGATTCGATTGGTTTGCATGGTGTGTCGCCTTCCTTAATGTTGAAAAATGGTTTGTACGTCGTTCAAGCTGGTCGCGATGTACGCGGGCTTATCGCCCAAAGTCTCGAAGGGCAGTTGTTGCCGGTTGAGCCACAAAGTGGTGTAGCCGTACCACGTGGCGCCCAAGGCATCCCAGCCATTGCTGCTGACGAACAAGATGTCACTCACTGGCACATTCAGCGCCTGGGGGCCGAGCGCGTAAACGGCTGGGTCTGTTTTGAAACGCTTCACACTGTCGGCGCTTAAAACGTGGTCCAGCAGACCGTCAAGACCGGCGCTTTTAATCGCGACGTCCAGCATACCGGGGTCGCCGTTGCTCAGAATACCGGTCGGAACCCCCAATGATTTGAGCGTCTCCAAGACCGTTTTGTTTTCTGGAAATGCAGACAGTGCACGGTATTGATTCATCAAGCGGGCTTCAGCATCTGTGGCCAGCGTGACGCCCACCTTCGCGCAGGCGTAGCGTAACGCGTCGCGCGTGATGTCCCAAAAGGGCTTGTAGAAAGGCGCATTCGATTGACCGCCAGCCGTCGTTGAGCTGTTGATCAAGCGGGTGTATTCAATTTGCTTGTCGCGCCATATGACGCTGATTGACTGGCCATGCCCTGGGAACAGTTGCTCTGCCATCATCGAGACGCTGTAAACGTCAAACAGTGTGCCGTAGGCATCGAACAAGACCGCTCTTGGGCGCAGCGGTGTGAGGGGCGTATGTTGAAAACTCATGCCCCACTGTATTACAAACACGCAAGTGCATTAACCAGCAAAAATGTGAATAATTAGTGACCTAAACACGCCTAATGCACGATGGACAAGCTCAAGCAATTGGAAACCTTTGTCGCGGTGACCCAGCGCGGCAGCCTGACCGCAGCCGCACAGACCGAGGGGGTTGCGCCAGCCGTGATCGGAAGGCGATTGGACGCGTTAGAGGCGCGGTTGGGGGTCAAGCTGATGACGCGAACGACCCGTCGGATCACGCTGACGCACGAGGGCAGCGCCTTTTTAGAAGACTGCCAGCGCTTGCTTGCCGATTTGGCCAACGCGGAAGCCAGCGTGAGTGCCGGGGGCGTGAAGGCCAGCGGGCATCTGCGCATCACCGCCCCAGCCGGTTTTGGCCGAGCCTATGTGGCCCCTCTGGTGCCGCGGTTTCGTGCTTTGCACCCGGATGTGAGCATCAGCCTGAACCTCAGTGACCGCATTGTGGATATCGCCGGCGAGGGCGTGGATTGCGCCGTACGCGTGGGCGACTTGCCTGACTCATCGCTGGTCAGCGTGCGGTTGGCTGACAACCGCCGCTTGTGTGTCGCCACACCACAGTATCTGAAGGTCCACGGTACACCTCGAACGCCGCAGGACCTGTCGCGTTTTGATTGTTTGACCTTGTCTTCTGATGCCTCGCAAACGCGGGGGTGGGCATTTCAAATGCCACCCACGCCCGAGAAACCATTGCCAGAAATGATTCACCTCAAGCCCGGTGGACCATTGGACTGCTCAGATGGACAAGTGCTACACGCCTGGTGTTTGGCGGGCTACGGCATCGCTTGGCGCAGCACCTGGGAGGTTGCTGCCGATGTTGAGAGTGGTCGTCTGGTGCCGATTCTGGAAGCGTTTGCTGCGCCCGCGAATGGCATTTATGCGGTGTTCCCGCAGCGCAAACACCTGGCTTTACGCGTGCGCTTGTGGATTGATTTTTTGAAGCATCACTATGCCCAACCCGACTTCTGGGAGGGGCAAGACGCCGTCAAAACAGGCCGCGCAGCAACAAAACCGCCGTCACCCACATCATGACTGCGACCGCGCCGTCCAACCAGTGCCATACACGGGCTGATTGAATGCGCTTGCCCAGCATGCCAACGGCGAGTGCCAATGCCATGAACCAGATCGCTGAGCCCACGATGGCGCCGGCACCAAAGATCTGGCCCCCGGTCTCGCCGTAGGCCAGTGACGCAGAGCCGATGATCACGGTGGTGTCGATCCACGCATGCGGGTTAAGAAGAGAGAAGCCGAGGGCCATGACAACCGCCCGCTGGCGACTGATCGCAGGCAGCGTAGGCCCCTTGTTGACGCCAGACAGGCGGGTATCAGGCCCATCGGTGTGGATGGGTAACGAGCGCATGCCATCGATAAAGCGTTTGCCGGCCTGCGCGCCGTAAGCGAATAAAAACAGGGCACCAGCGCCCAGCATGGCGCCCATGATCTTGTCGTTCATACCGCCCAACTGCGACAGACCAAACACGCTGAAGCTGATGAGGATGATGTCGCCAAATGTGCAGGTGAGTGCCGTGAGCCCCACCTGTTGACGCATCAAGCCCATGCGGATCAGATGCACGTTTTGCGGCCCCAACGCCATGATGGTGACCAAGCTCAAGGCCATACCCGCAAATAAGGCTTGCCAAAGGGTCGAGTCAAAAAGGGCGGCAGAGAGCGTCATGGTGTGTGAGGTGGCAGGTTTATTCAGTGGCAGTCATCATCGAGGCTTTTGGATAAATATTAAATACTTTAAAATTTGAGTTAAGTAGATTTAAATTAATTTAACTGTGTCGCTCCATTTAGACCCCAAGCAACTCGACGCCCTGTTGGCGGTGGTTGAACACGGTAGCTTCTCTAAGGCAGCCGCTGCGCTGCGGTTAACACTGGCTGCCGTATCCCTGCGGGTGGGGGCGCTTGAGGCGGCTTTGGGGCAGCGCTTATTGGTACGTGGTAAGCGCACCACGCCGACACCCAGTGGCCAACAGTTGTTGGTCCATGTGCGTGGCGTGCGGGCATTGGAGGCTGATTTCTTGTCCAGCTTTCAAGGCACGACCGATACAGGCAAAAGCCGTCCGATGCACACCCTACGTGTGGCGGTGAATGCCGACTCACTGGCCACATGGTTTTTACCCGGCGTACGTGACGCTTTGAAGCGCCAACGCCTGTTGTTAGATTTGGTTATCGATGACCAAGATTACACCCTTGAGGCCCTGAAGCAGGGGGAGGTGGTTGGTTGCGTGACCTCGCAACAAGCGCCGATGGCCGGGTGTACCACCGTGCCGCTGGGGGTGATGCGCTACCACTGCATCGCAGCGCCCAGCTTGATCGATAAATGGCGGCTGCCCTCTGGGGGCGTGTCGGTGCACCGCATGTTGCGAAGCCCTGCGGTGATTTTTAACCGTAAGGATGGGTTGCAGGACTTGTTTTTAAAAAACCATTTTCATATCACCCATGCCCCCTATCCACGCCACTTCGTGCCCGCAGTCGATGGCTTCGAATGTGCCATCACTGAGGGCTTGGGGTGGGGGATGGTGCCCGAGATCGCGCTACAGACGCGCCTGAATCCTGACCAGTGCGAGGTGATCTTCCCCACCCTCTGGGTTGACGTGCCCTTGGTGTGGCAACACTGGACGAAGGCGTCCAATCCCACCAATGCACTGACCAAGATTATTCAAAAGGCCGCGGCAACCCATTTACGCCGGCCTTTATTTGCGCCTTGACTCAGCCGTTCGTGGAGGACGGCGCTGGGGCACTTTAAAATCACGCCATGATCGCAATCAAAGAACAACTCTTGGCGGCCGTCCAAACCGCGCTTCAAACGGTGGCCCCCGAATCATCCGTGGTGGCAAACTTGGAAGTGCCCAAGGTCGCGTCACATGGTGACTTCGCGTTGACCGCTGCCATGCAGTTGGCCAAGCCACTCAAAAAGAACCCCCGCGACGTGGCGAATGCCTTGGTCGAGGTGCTGTCGCAGCAAGCTGTATTTCAGCAGTGGGTTGCGGGGACGGAGTTGGCCGGGCCCGGCTTCATCAACATTCGCCTCACGCCGGAAGCCAAGCAGCAAGTGGTGCGTGAAGTTTTGGCGGCTGGTCCTCGGTTTGGTGCCCGTCCCATCGACGGTTCAGTGCCCAACAAGAAACTGTTGGTTGAGTTTGTTTCTGCCAATCCCACTGGCCCGCTGCACGTGGGACATGGGCGGCAGGCCGCATTGGGTGATGCCATTTGTAATTTGTTTGCATCCCAGGGTTGGGACGTTTGGCGGGAGTTCTATTACAACGACGCGGGTGTGCAAATCCAGACGCTGGCCAACTCAACGCAGGCGCGTGCGCGTGGCCTCAAGCCCGGTGATGTGGGGTGGCCTGAGTCGGCGTACAACGGCGACTACATCGATGACATCGCGAAGGATTTCTTGGCCAAGAAGACAGTCAGCGCCGATGACCGCAGTTACACCGCCAGCGGTGATGTCGATGATCTCGACAGCATCCGCCAATTCGCTGTCGCCTACTTGCGTCGTGAACAAGACCTTGACTTACAGGCCTTCCACGTCAAGTTCGATCACTACTACCTCGAGTCCAGCTTGTACACCGACGGCCGTGTCGACGATGCGGTTGCCAAGCTTCAGGCAGCGGGTAAGACCTTCGAGGCGGATGGTGCCCTGTGGTTGCGCAGCACCGACTACGGCGATGACAAAGACCGTGTCATGCGCAAGACAGACGGGTCATACACCTACTTCGTCCCCGATGTGGCCTATCACATGGCCAAGTGGGAGCGAGGCTTCGAGAAGGTGATCAACATTCAGGGCATGGATCACCATGGGACCATCGCGCGCGTCCGCGCTGGGTTACAGGCAGCCAATGTCGGAATCCCGGCCGGTTACCCTGACTATGTTTTGCACACCATGGTGCGTGTCATGCGGGGCGGCGAAGAGGTCAAGATTTCTAAGCGTGCTGGCAGTTATGTGACGCTGCGTGATCTGATTACATGGACCAGCAAAGACGCGGTTCGCTTCTTCTTGCTGAGCCGCAAACCCGACACCGAATACGTTTTCGATGTCGATTTGGCCGTTGCCAAGAACAATGACAACCCGGTTTATTACGTGCAGTATGCCCATGCCCGTATTTGCTCAGTGCTGGCAACTTGGGGGGGCGATGTCGCGCACTTAGGCGATGTCGATTTATCAGCCTTAGCGGGCGCGCAAGCCCAAAGCTTGCTCATGCAAATCGCGAAATATCCGGATATGTTGCGGGATGCGGCTGAGGACATGGCACCCCACGATGTCGCGTTTTATCTGCGTGACTTGGCCGCCAGTTACCATAGCTACTACGATGCCGAGCGCATTTTGGTGGATGATGAAAGCGTCAAAGCAGCTCGGTTGGCCTTGATTGCCGCTACGGCGCAGGTTTTGCGGAATGGTCTGAAGATCTTGGGTGTTGATGCCCCGGACCGCATGTAGTAACTGACAACGACCCAAAGAGAGAATCCCGTGAACAATCTCAAACCGCAGGCACAGCAGGGTGGCACCTTTTTAGGGCTCGTGATTGGGGTTTTGTTGGGGCTGGGTATTTCCTTGGCCGTCGCGGTGTACGTCACCAAAGTCCCGATTCCGTTTGTGGATCGGGGCGTTGCGGGGAGCGCTGAAGCGGACAAAGCTGAGATGGCGCGTAACAAGAATTGGAACCCCAACGCGGCCGTCATCACCGTTGAGCCACCGAAAAATTTAGCTGGTGTCACGTTACCTGAAGGGGTTGACCCGCCACCCATCCCATCAGATGCCGTCTCCAGCGACGCGGATATTCCGGCGCCCGCTGTGATGGCTGATCCGCTGGGTACCTTGGCGCTGGCTAAGTTAGATGGCCAAAGCTCGGATGCAGCAGAGGCCAGTGCCAACACCGGTACGAACCAAAGTGGCGACGCGGGTGGTGGTGCGCCCAGTACAGAGCCTGCCGCGGTTGTGCGGGCGCCCGCGCCCACGCCTACCCCCGTGCAGTCAAGTGAAAGCAAAGGCGTAACGGCTTACATCATTCAAGCCGGTGCGTTTACCGATGTCAATGACGCCGAGGCGCAGCGCGCCAAGCTGGCGATCATGGGTGTTGACGTGCGTGTCAGTGTGACCGAGAAGGACGGTGTGAAATATTTCCGCGTCCGCTCAG
>Ga0255773_10000266_pt1 | contig 55490 bp, 64 predicted proteins | sample 011ome_17_FD_179971 | JGI IMG/M metagenome (GOLD analysis project Ga0255773, IMG submission 179971) | Coastal salt marsh microbial communities from the Groves Creek Marsh, Skidaway Island, Georgia - 011502XT metaG (version 2) | ecosystem: Environmental > Aquatic > Marine > Intertidal zone >... | reverse complement strand
TACACACGACGGTAGCGGTGGAATTAGAGTAATTCCTAGTAACGTAATTATCGGATGTTCTAACCAATTCAGTCATCTAATGGCAGGTATCAAGAGAGCAGGTATTGACCCTAAGAAATTAGTAATACGCCATTCAGCAAAGCAAGAGGAAAGAGTTGCTGAATTAGTAGAGGCATTGAAAGTTGTAGATATGCTCAACCAACAATTCGTCTTAGACGCTCAAGAATTAGTCAACATTGAAATGACTCAAGAGGATAGAGTTTCTTTCTACCTAGATACTTTTGGGATAAAACAAAATGAAGAGTTAGTTGATGCGACTAATCCTCTAGGGTTGACTACAAGAGGCAACAACACACTAGAGAGATTACTAGAAGTTGAAGCACATCCTACCAACAACCACAACGGTAACGGTTCTAGTGCTTTCGCTGCTTTCAACACAGTAACCTATTACCTAGACCATGAGTGGACATATGACCGCAAAGGCGAGAAGCAAAACGACAAAAGAGTTGAATCAGCAATCATTGGTACAGGCTCAAGAATGAAGGCTAAGGCATGGGAGTCCTTAGTAGGAGAGTACCTATAAATACGGTAAAAGTAACTCACATGAGGTTGGCGAGGCTAGATAAACAGGTGCTAGTCCAAAACCGTAACCGATATGCACAGATAGAGTGAGGCTCAGTTTCTAGACAATGAGATTTCTGATAATAAATAGAGCATTAACAAGTCGGATAAGCCAACCAAGTGAGAGTTACAATACAATAACCTTAATAGTAAAGTCGGAGTCGGAGTACCATGAGATACAGAAAAATGTCATGCGAAGAATCCGGCTGTCCTAAAGTTTTAGGAGAACATCATTGTAGGTTATGCGGTAAAAGATTTAGAGGGGGAGAAGAAGAATGATATACACAAGAATAGGAAAATATGGAATGATAGACGCATTTAGAAAATACGGGCGATTGAAAACTAGTGAGACGCATGGTAATTTTACCGAAGAAGCAGTTGAAGAGTTATTCAATTATTATGATGAATTAGAAAATTATGAATTAGACGTTATAGGTATTTGCTGCGAGTGGACTCAATACGATGACATAGACGAAGTAAAAGAGGCATACCTATATTACCTTAATAGAAAGCAAAAGACATACGATTCTGACGATGTTTTTGAGTACCTAGAGGATAACACTTATCACATCGTTTTAGACGATGATTCAATATTAGTGAGGGATTTTTAGATGAGTTATAGAAGTGAAACAACCGGAAAAGTAATTTCCGATGATGTATATTGGTCATTAAAGGCTATATTATTATCTTACCTTGATACCGATAAAATATACGAATTAGTTGAGTTACAAACAGCAGTTATAAAAATAATGAATGATTTTGTAGAGGTGATTGAATGAGTATTATTAAGGAAAAAGAAAGTATAGATGACATATTGTTTTGGGTACAATTAAAAAATAAAATAATTTCTGATAATTATTATAGTTATGTTTTAGGTAAAAGTAGTATTGATGATGAAAATACATGGAATAGATTTTTACTACATATTAGAAAACTATCAGAAGAATTAGAAGAGATTCGACAAGAGAAAAGGTTAATAGTAAAGGCGGGGTCGGAGTAACATGAACATATTTGTACTAAACCAAAACCCCGAACTAGCAGCAAGAGATTACTGTAACAAACACCTACCTAAGATGTGTGTAGAGATGTTACAAATGTTAGGTAGTGCCGTGATTAGACACGGTGCTACACCCGACATGATGCCACTTACTAAGAAAAATACGCCTCTCAAGGGCGGCTACCACAACCACCCATGTACTATTTTTACAGGACAAACCCGTTCCAACTATGTATGGGTTGTACGCCATGCTTTAGAGATATGCAAAGAATATACTAACAAGTATAACAAGATTCACTTTTGTGAAGCAGGTATTCGCCATCTTAGTTCTATGGTAAATCTAATTCCCGAAGGCGACCTTACACATTTTGCTCTTGCTATGCCCGATGAGTATAGACCGGAGAATGTAGACGGTGACGATATTATCTATCATGCCGATGGAGAAGCAGCAGTAGCCGCTTACAGGCGTTATTACCACAGTAAATCATTTGCCAAGTGGGATGGTCGCATTATACCTTCATGGTGGCGTTATGATATGGAGGGAAATATAATATGAATGAAGAGAGAGTTTTTATTGACGTAAAAGTAAGTCAAGCAAAAAGTAGCGGATATTATGTTAGATGTCAGCAACTAAAAAACGCCATAGAAAGAATCGAAAACATTTCCGATAGTAAAGTAATCGGTATTGTTTATGATGGAGAAAACTCAATAGAGTTACTTTTAGACCCGCCATTAGGAGATGAAGAAGAATGATAGACGAAGATTTCACACAAACTATTACCTTAATAGTATTATCATTAGTATCTATATTAGTGGGGATGTTATTATGAGTAGTTTTTTCTTAAATAAAACTCAAGGCGGGAGGGCGGCTGTATTTTCCTCCTTTTTTACAACAAGCCGTACCTCCCCCACAAAAAAAGGAGAATGCCACACCCATAAGACTATAAGTAAAGAACAGGAGCGACAAACATGAACGGAGTAAACTTGGATGCACACGGCATCAAGGAAATAAGAATAGCAGCAGCCAATAAAAGATTACCTAATTTATTGAAGATTTTTGTAATGGATAATGATAATAATATAAGTTGTATTAATTTATTCTTTAAGGGTAAAATTAACTTAGGTATAGATGATAGCGGAGATTTCAGAGTAAATCATTTGCCTACATTAACAGTATGTGGAGATAAGGAAATACGTGGTGAAACCATTGATTGGCAAAGTGAATCTAGAGGCGAATACGACGAAAGTACATTAAGGGTAAAAGAAAGTGAGGATGAGGAAGAATGAATCTATGTTTACACGATTATATTTACATTGACGATTTTGAGGTCATTAATGATAGTGAAGATGTACTTGTGACTATACGTTGTCATAGATGTAGCCAAGCACAACAACATACCATATGCATTGAGAATATGATAGACGATTTACATTTAAGGTGGGATGAATAAATGGGTAGTAGGAGAGCAAGAGTAAAAATGTTAGATTTCTGTTATGATTACATACAGAAAAATGGAATACAGACTACCAAAGATTTGATTGAGGCATATATGAAACATGATTTAAGCATGAAAAAAACTGGACTTTGTACTAACAAAGAATTGGCTCAAAAATTATGTAGAAACAGACTTTTCTTTAGGGAAAAAGAAAGTTTCGGTAGATACCCTAACAAGAGTAAGATTTACAAATATAATATTAGAGATGTTGATGAGGTAGCAAAAAAATTGGCCTCATTAACTCATATGCAGACCGACCCAAAACATTTTCCGACAGTTCTTAGGAAGGCATACGAGAAGTGTAAAGCAGAAAGTATATATACCGAGGCCACGTCGGATAGATTAGAGGTGAATAAGAATGCCGAGTAAAGCACAGAATAAAGCAAGACAATATAGATACAATATGAAATACAAAGTCCGTAAGGCAAATGTAGGAAGTGAAGAAGAATGAATAAAGAAGATAGACGTAGAGTAGCAAAAATAAGAAGTGAAAAGAATGAGGAATTAAGAAAGAATGCCCCTATACCAAAGGATAAAAATGGGTACAGACATGACATCAAAGGTGTAAGGTTTGAGAATATACACAATAGTGTTACAATGCAGATTGTAAGTAGTTGGGTTAGTGATAAAGGTATAGTCCTATGGACTTCCGATGCCGGAGATTTATACACAACTAGAGACATTAAAGAACATTGGATGATGTTAGAAGAAGAACCGCAAGGATGGTGAAGAAGAATGAGATTGGATATTAATGAATTAAACGATATATGCACGTATATATGGTACGTCCACCAACGAGAGCCTCTTGATGGTGATGACATTGAAGATATAATGAGAGCCTTGAAAGAATGGAATGGTGAGGAAGAATGAGTACAATAAAGGTAAAAATAAAATTAGAAATTGAAGAAGAAATAGAGATTGAAGCACATGATTTGACGAATCGAAGCATTGATGAGTACATGGACATGGTAGAGGATAATCTACATGATTATGTATACTTTAGTTTAGATTGGGAGTTGGTAGATTAATGAGTGCGTTTGGAGATACTATTAAGGAAAGACTAAATGAACTAATTGAAGAATTAGAGGCATTGAGAAAGGCTGATGAGGCTTGTGATTATGCTCTACACCACATATACAATGTGGAAAGGTGTTTACCAAGTGGCATATATATGAGTAATCATCCATATATGGAGATGGAAGAAGTACAATCCGAGATACAAGAAAGAATAACAGAATTAGAATATAAGATAGGAGAGATATAAAATGACTGAATTAAAAAGAGAATATTGGAGTGAGACATTACTTTGTAATAGCGGAAAAGTAAAAATTGACAGAAGAGAGATTGCGGCAATAGTCGAAAGAGATTTAGTAAAATATTCAGAACTAGATATACACTTAAAGTCCGGTAGTATCTTTACCGTAAAAGAATATGACGAAAATACGATAGCAAATCTGTACTTGACAGAATCACCACATGAAGAAGTCAAGGTAGTTCCTAATAGAGGTGATTGAATGAACGCAGAGAATGAATGTATTTGTGGTAAAAGTAAAGGTAAAAAACCTATGTACCCTAGTATATGCGGTAAATGTGGAGGTTGGTTCTGATGAGTAGTATTGAGGAAAAAGTAATTGCTGAGATTAGAGAACGTGCTAAAAAAGGCGAGGCTAAATACGGTACTACAATGGATAGGAGTGACTTATCTCTAAAGGAATGGTTACAACATCTAAAAGAAGAATTGATGGATGGTGTAATTTACACGCAGAAAATTATTGATATAGTTTCTTCTGATGTACCTATTCTAGCAGATTTACTATTCTTTGATGAGCCACAGATAACTTTAAGTGATGAAACGGAGTCGGAGTAATATGAAGAGACACGCCAAAACAAGACAGGCCATTAGCAACACTTTGCGAGAAAAAGGCGAGCCAATGACAGCAGAAGAAATATATCATAGTATTAATATGAGAAAAGTAAGTAATGCTAAAGCAGTTAGTAATATCTTAAAAGGAATGAAGAATGTTAAAGTTATCAAAAATGGACACAAAGTATTCATGGGTAGTAGACACACAGCAGGTTGTACATCATACAGAGTCAATACATATATTTACGATGATGAGGGGGCAGAAGTATGAGAAAGTATAGCGAAGTTTTAGCGGAAAAGAAAGCAGCAGAAGAGGCTGAAAAACTTACAAGAGAAAATATGACTGATGAAGATAAGTTACATGAGTACCGTATCTTAATTAGTGATATGCGTAAGTACATGAGTATAGGTTCATGGGGTAAAAAGACCCCCAAGAAAGTAACTGATGAGTTTAGAAGTCTTATGAGTAAAGCAAATGCTGTTCATGTTGAGAGGATGCAGTATGAGTCAGAAGAGTGATTATTTTATCATAAAAGTAAAACACTTAGAGTTAGAAGAGGCAACACCCTATACTAGAGTAAGTGAAGGTAGTAGAAAAGGTAAATCATTCTACAAAAAACCTACAATACTTTTAAGGGATAAGCAACTCAATAGAGTTTTTGCTATACTTGATACCAGTATCTTCTCAAGATTTATTATGTCTATGGATAATGAAGTATCATTTTTAGATTGTAATCATTGGCTCTCTTTATCCATAGATGGTGAAATAGATTTCTATGATTTAGTATTATCATTCATACAAGATTATCCCGATACATCTTTCGGTGTGTGGGTTACTTCGGGTATCATACACGGTATTGATGACGGGGCATGGGATAGTAAAAGTAAATATCTTGTGGAATTATACGAACAATTACCTGCTTATCTCATGCACAAACCTGCTGATTGGGATTCATACATGAGAATGAGTAAGATAGATGGTAAAATGTACCCCACACTTGTTTATATTAACGGTAAAAAAACGATAGAAATAGTGTGTGCTACACAGCGTACTTACATTGTCGGTAGGTATGAGGTAGGTGATGGGTTTATTCAGCCTCTACGTACTTCTATGCTATCATTTTGGGCACATCTAGTACCACTAGAGATATTCCATGATGAGGTAGAAAAACATTTAGATGCTATGGATAATATTAACGTAAAAGAACTACCCGAACAACCATTTACTAAAGCAAGAGCAAATAGTATAGATTTTGCAGATAGAAATAGACTAGAATATGAAAATTATTTATTAATTTTTCAATAATTAGGAGGTGTACAAAAAAAATAAAACGTGCTACTGCTCTATTATTTTTTAATTTTTTAATTTCTTCAATAGTATGTATGGTATTAGGTTAGTCTCTAAAACATTATAGAAGAAATAAAAAAAATAAACAATAGGCTTTCAGTACAGCGTTTTATTATTTTTGTAGGCAACATAACAAAAGAAAATAATTAAAACCGTAATACAGGAGTGGAAAAAATATGAGTAAGAGAAGCGGAGCGTTGAACAAGAGGTTTCAAACTGAGGTCTACAAGTATGTCAGCCAACACGGACAAAAAAATACAAGGGAAATAACTGATTGGTATAATGATAGAATGAATAAGAAAGGTATGAAGGCTAAAGATAGTATTTCTTGTATAAGGGCGGCAGCAGTATTGAATAGAAGCATACTTTTTGAAAAGATGGGTAACATACCACACCGATACACTTCGGCTAATAATATTATATCTATATGGGATGTAAGACCAATTAATGTGGCAGTAGAAAAAGTATTATTATCGAAAAAACAACTACATAGATTTCCCAAGTTTTTGAGAGATGCAGTACAGGAGAGGATGAACAATGATGAATGAAAAAATAGTACAACAAATGGGCGATACAGATTTAGTATGGTTAAAAAATGTAACAGTAGAGCCTACGTCTCTATTAGTGTATTTTCAAGGAGAGCAAGGTTTTGCATCTTTCGTGGCGTGTAGTGGATTAGTAGGTGAAGAAAAACCTGTATGTAAGATATTTTCCAAACTACATAACGTAGAGCCAATGAATAGTGTACCTAACCCAAGTTTCCCCGAATGGAGAATGTATGAATTATACAACAATGTAGGTAGAAGATATTTCATTCTTCGTATGTCCCATACTTATGTTGTCAATCAAGATAAAACTAAGGCGTGGTTGTATAACTATCCTGTGATGAGAGATATAGTTTTAGCGTTAAATAAACTAGGAGTAGATGAGATGTCATACCTTACTACAAATATCATGCAAGAATATCTGTATGAAGATATGTTACAAATACCCGATGATGATGTGTTAGTTTATGATTACGGTAGAAAAACAGAAAAGGCATTTTTCGTGAATAGTGGAGAATCTACTGATAGACAATTGATAATGCCTCCACCATCGTGGATGTTTTCTGAGGTCTTTGAAAACTTTTCCGATAAAAATAAAGGTAATTACCTAATCGTTTGTAGTAATACAAAAAGTACTTTTGTCAATACTAAATCCGTAGATGCATTAGTAAAGTTTTTATCCGAGACACACTTCCTTAATATTGACCCTAACTATATGTTACAGGTGGAAGAGGCACTATTAGATATAGAAGGACATACAACAGGTGAGTAAATGAGTACACAAATAAGGAGATTTAATGTCTTTGAAAAGACAATAGAGTTTGCACGTAGAAATTACTTCGTAGATGTAGAAGATAAAATACCTATCTTTCTATGTAGTGTAGGTGGACATCTTTTTAATACCTTAAATAAATGTAGCCGTTGTGATTTTGACCCCGATAGTCCATTAGTAAATCAAGAGGATGGTGATTTCGTTATAGAAAACTGTCCTCTTAGGCATGACAATATGCCGTTCTATACTCCTATGTCTCAGTTGCCCGATACACGTATTCATATATTGATGAGAGGACAAAAAGGTTCGGGTAAATCTGTATTGATTCTTATGTTCTTAGCAGAGGGTACAGGGCTACTATACAATAGTAACCAAGATTTAGGGCAAGGTGTTAGAACAATGATGGGTGCTAACTCTATTACTGAGGCGGGTATGTTCGGGTCGGTAGATGAAGAAGGTAACATAGCAGGGCGACCAATCGCTAGAGAAATGTGTGGTGGATTCTTAGGCTTTGAAGAGTTTTCTTCTATGTCTGATGCATCTAAAAAAGACCACAGCCTAGACATGAAGAATCAGTTGCTTACCTCACTAGATAATGGTAGAGTACAAAAGGCTATGAGAAATGGTTGGGTAAATTACACTACTAGGTATTCTATATGGGCGGGTACACAACCCGCTAGATTTGAGTTAGATAGTGGTCTTGATAGACGTTTCTTTATCATAGATATAGAGATGACACCGGAGAAAGAAAGAGCATATAAAATAGCACAGCATCGTCAAGCAAATATGCAGACAGAAGAGAGGGCAGAATTGGCTAATCTTAACATGGAGATTCGTGCATGGATTAGACACAGGATAGAAACGGCAGTCGCTAATCCACCGACAGGAATATTATTCGAGGATGATATTATGGAGTGGATAGACCGACCCGATGTACGTTCTTTTGAGGCAGATTTATTCCGTAGAATGTGTATTGGGTATGCTATGATGCAGCCGGAATATCGTGGTGGAGAACCATTGATTATTAGACTTGATGATACTTTAAGGGAAATACTAAATCAATCACTAAACATGAGAAGGACAGTAATGGATGCAGACCTAGACTTGATAAGGTCGGCATTTTGGATGAAGGATATACCTAAGAGTCAATTGTTGAAGGAGATTTCTAGGATGATTACTAACGGAGATTATCAGTCGGCAAAGAGATGGTTGATAGAAAATCTTGAGTCTCAGACATGGTACACCGAACATGAACCTGCTGTAAAAAGGCGTGGCCGAAAAGGTGTTATTTGTCGGTTTGGTAATGTTAGTGAAAGTGTAGAAAATATTGATTGGGGGGTACGTAAAAATGCATAAAGAATTAAAGGGAAGATTAAGTAAAAGAACAATGAGTAAACAAAACGATTCTATGAAATGTGCTGCTAGGTATCTTTTAGGTAAAAGTACTCCACGTACTGCTGCTGAATGTTACGAACATATGACATACAAAAGTGGTAGATTGTATAGATTAAGTGCTAGGTCAATATCTCTAAGAACATTAGAAAGTAGGATGAATAGACACCCTATAATAAAAAAATACGATACTAAACCTAGAACATACTCTTGTCAGTTAAAGGACTACGAAGAGTATTTTGATTGCGACCCGTCTTATGACTATACAGACCAATCAGTAGAAAATAAATCTAGACCGACAAGACCATCACAGAGGGATAACAATGAAAAGTAAAAGAGAAATAGAAATGAGACTACACAACGAACATGATGCTTTTGCGATAGAAATATTGCGTTGGGTATTAGAAGGCGATTGTGATTTCTGTCAGCATAAAAACAGAAAAGAAATGGAATTAGATGTACATACGGGAGATTCTTCACCTGCGTATCTTGAAGGTAAATATAACTGGCCGGATGGCACAGTCATGCATCATATGGACTATCATATGGAATATGACCCATCGGAGGCTAAACACGTAGAAGAGGCACGTTCTCAGTCTATCAACACCCTAGATGCGGCAGAAGATATAGTCAAGAGGATTCAATCTTATCTAGATGAATTAGAGATAAGAAAGGAAGCAGAAGGTGGCATTACTAGTGAGTTCGTAGCAGATGCAGCAAGATTGATAGGACAGGCTAATACTTCCTTAAAACTAGTTGGGCAGTTGAAGAAAGAAATTGGTGTAGATTCTCAGTTACTTTTAGCACAAATGCAAATGTCTGATGTCAGTAGAATCTTAGTAGATGTTCTTGGACACGACCACTTACTATTAGATAGTGTAGAAAGGAAACTAAATGCTTTATCCGCACCTGTTATAGATGTAGATTATACAGAGGTGGTAGAGTGAGTAAAAAGTGGCGTAACAAACCTACACGCATGATGATTAATCGTACTTTAGAGAAAAAAGAAATACCTAATCTTATCGAGGCTATGGCCGAAGATGGTGTTAGTGCCTACATAACTAGTAATGGTATAGTGTGGTATCATGCCGAATACAAAGTAGCCAAGAATGTTATAGGTGATGTATGGGGACTATCCCCTACACAAATGGATAGAGTAAACAATTACATATATGGTAATGACCCATTTGTTAATCTTTATAAAGACGAATACAAAAAAATTGACTAAAAAAATTGAAAGGGGGTATAGGCATTATAATTTTTACAAAAGACCCTACACCATTTATGACAGGAGATTATCTTGTTATGTATGGTAAATTAGATACTGCCCCAACAAATGCTAGTATTACTTACATATTACATACAGATAAGTTTGGGGTAAAAGAAGTGGAACAATGGAGTCCTGTAATACAAAACAGATTAGTTATTGTTACCGAAAAAGCACCTAGAGTAACTAAGAAGATAGAAGATTTAGTAGTAGTTGACGATAAGTTGCTCATAAAATCTAAGGATAATTACTTCGGCTCTATCAAATCTTTACTCACATGGAGCGATAGAAAAAGAGTGAGCAAGGTTATACAAGACACGCCTTTACCATTAGTTATTGCTTTCTTAAAACAAAACGATGTAGACATAGAAGTGTGGCGGAGTCTAGCGAAAACATACAAAGTATTACCGGAAAAGTACTCTAGGGCTTTATTGGCTTACAAGATTAAACCTAAAAATATGCGGGTCAATTGGCCTAAAAAGAAAACTAAGGAAAAAGAAAGACCGGACATTTTTGAACATGATGATGAACATTGGGAGTATATAAAGGACAACTCTATAACCGTAGCCAACCACTTACGTAAACGTAAGAAGGTGAGTGAGGAATGGGTTTAATTATCGACATTTTTATTTTCTTAATAATAATTTTTTTATTGTCTTTACCTGTCTTTATTTTGTTTGTATATCTTCATGGGTTTGATGCATTGGTTGATGAGTTTAGACCTTATGGGTATATAGAAAGGCGGAGAGAAAGTTCTAGAACAATAAATCAAAGGGATGCCGACAATTATCTAGCAAATAGTGTTTTTTGGTCGGATATGGGAAACCATTAATAAGAACCATAGTGATAACATTTATACATGAGTGCAAACAACCGACGGGTTCGTCGGCTTATCGTAGACATCCTATGGAAACATGGGGCTATGACTAAAGAAGCAGTTGCACAAAGGCTTTCTAGTGATAAAAATGTTAGGGCAGTACCTTCACCCCATAGTTTATCGGCTCTTTTATCTAAGAATCCTCAGATTGTTGCTGTCGGCTCTGAGAAAGTAGAGAATGCTGTCGGCCTAAAGGCTAGTCATCTTATTTATGACATAAATAGAGATTTAATCAAGGCAGAAGAGGACATAGTTTATAGTCGTACTCCTACCGTGATGACACCAACACAAAGGAGACAAGCCGAACAATGTACGTGTGGAAGGATAAGGGTTTTTCCACCGGATTCAAAGGTTTGTCTACATTGTGTTAGGAATAATTCATAACACACTAATGGAGTAGATATACATGGGGGAGATGATGCGAGAGGATATTAGTAGCATTCTGTCAGCCATGTATCATACCCACCATAATTACGACCTATCGTATTTACTCTCTCCCGCCCACATTTCCGAAAGTAATTTTATCAGAACAGTATTAGATTACTTTACAGACCCCGATGAAGATGAGGAAATGGATGAGGTGATTGCAGAAAGATTGTCTCCCGAATATCTAAAGGGTATAATGATGGGTATTGTTATAGCACTAGATACTGAGAAGTTTCACGGTGAGATGATGGGTAGAAGTAGTCATGGTGAGATTCTACATTTGTTCGATGCAGCCAACGCATTCCTGTTAGAGTCATTAAATAGATAATATTTATAACCCTAATACAACACAGTTTTTCTCATGGTAACATGGGCTACTAAATACAGACCGACAAGTTTCGATGAAATGGTAGCCAACGATTACTGTCTAGGCTACAACCAACATATTCTACTACACAGTAAACAAGCGGGTGTAGGTAAGACTACCTATGCTCACGTTCTTGCTAATCACATGGGCTTCCCTCTACATATATTCAATGCTTCTTCTAAGAATACTAGAGGTATAGCGTTTGTAGAAGAAGAGTTGTTACCTTTGACACGTTCGGGTAACTATAATCAATACATCTTGTTAGACGAAGCAGACCAATTGACACCGGAAGCACAGGGCGCTTTGAAAGGCGTGATAGAGAATGCACAAGGTTACTTTATTCTTACTTGTAATAATATCGAAAAAGTAAGTCCTTATTTACGTTCTCGATGTAAGTTAATGGAGTTTAGACCGATAGAGATAGATGAGATGTTAAAGAGACTACGACAGATTGTTGTAGCCGAAAATGTGATTATAACAGAGGCACATCTTCGTATGATTTGTGAAGCACATAGTGGCGATTTAAGAAATGCTATCAATGCTTTACAGGCTTACGATTCTTTAGGTGAAGAGAAAGGTAAAGCATTCGTACATAGTTTAACGGTAAAAGAGTTTGATAGTAAGTTTCTATTAACTTTATGTTTCAGAGAAAAGGATTTCAAGAATGCTGTAAAGTTCTTTGGTAAGAACGATGTAAGGCAGACCATAAGAAGCGTATTTGATTACGCAATAGAGTCCGACGCTAGTAGCGAAGGCAAAATGACAGTCATTGATGCGGCTATAACAGCCGAAAGGGATTTAATTAGCGGTATTGACGAAGATATTGTTAAGGGTAATTTCTTAAGAATGCTAATGCAACCGCATTCTTTATAACCGTATTAATGGACACGATAAAATAACTGAGGTATTAAAGATGTCAAATCAGATGCTTGAAAATATTGCTAAAACATTGAACGTCGCACCGGAGATGGTGCAAGAGAGGGCTGATACAGTCCTTGTAGAGCAGGGTGCTGCATGGAAAAATGCAGGTCGCTCTGATGAGGATTGTGCCGTACTTGCATTAAGAGTTGCGGGTCGCCAAATCTCTTCTGAAACTGCTAGACTAAAAAGAACAGGCTCGGATGTCTACGAAGGTATGTTCATTTCTGTACCACGACCTAAAGAATGGGGTAAAATCCTATACAATAAGATGAAGAATCAACTTATGACTGCTACTGATGATGTACGTCAAGTACTGATTGATAGTGGAGCAGTTGTTGTCTTTGAAGATAACAATGACGGCACATACACAAGACTTGCGGCAGAAATGTTCGGTATCGGTACTGAGTCTGACGTATCTTCTCTACCAAAACACACAATGAGACTAGATGGTAACACACATTTCTATGTAGTGTGGGATAAAAACAACCCAACATTCCCGTCCGGTGATGCTAACTTCAAATACGGTGCGCCTCGCCCTCAAGATGAGAGAGAAAGAACATCATTGTTCTATGGTCGTAAACAAGGAACTAATGATTCCTTAAAAATACTTAAAGTAAGTGGTAATGGTGCTGCTGCTGATAGGCAGTTCCCTACATTTACTCCATTAACTATTCCTATGAAGGGTGGTAATAATGATAGATGTTACCTAAATGCTGATGTCTCAGTACCTACTACTGATGCTTCTTTGGCTAATCTGTTTAGTGGTTCACCTACTGATATTATTGGTGATTTGATTGGTAATGAAAATCTTCTACCTAGTCTCGCAGGTTTAGGTACTTACTACGATACCTTCAACGGTCAAGAAGGTTGGTGGGATAGAAACTGTGCTGTTATTACTGAGGTAATACACATAGACCCAAGAGACAATGGCGGTTACATCCTAGTATGTGCTGATACAGATATTACTTCTATGGCAGGTACAGTTGATGTATATTGTGATGAAGAAATTGACTTTGCAGTAGGAACAAAGATGCTACTACTAGGTGGGGCTTGGAGAAGCAGAGAAGGTGAAGATAGGCTATCAGTCAATGGTTGGTATGCTTTCGACGCTATCCCTCAAATGGTAGAGCCTGTCGTTGAAAACGATGGGTGGGAACAATGAAGGCCGTAGGAGAATACGTTATCCTAAAGATGGCTGAGACAATAAGTACCACAGGTCTTATTACCGCAAAAGAATATGTCGTAGATAGTATTGGTTCTCTCGTACCCCTAGCAATAGGGGTCGGAGACACCGTACTATTCAATGGTGATAAGATACAAATGACATTGGATGATGGTAGGGTTTGTGTACATTATTCTGACCTTTTAGCATTTGACGGTGAAGAAGTACCGTACTACATAGGTGGAGAAGAATACTACGACCAAGATTTACATGACGATTTTATATGAGGTATTTTTATGGAAACAATATTAACAGGAATGGAAGCAAAGAGTAAATTACTCAAAGGTGTGAACAAGGTTGCTAACGCAGTCAAAGGTACTTTAGGGGTAAATGCAAGAACGGTTATTATTCAGAACCCTGCGGGTATGCCCGTCATTCTTAATGATGGTGTTACTGTTGCTAGGGCTATCAATGATAAAGACCCCTATGTACAAATGGGTATAGACCTTCTTAAAGAGGTTGCATCGGAAGCACAGGAAAAATCGGGCGATGGTACTACTACTGCTACGCTTATAGCACAGGCTTTGTGTAATGGTTCTCTTACCTTAATAGAACAGGGTGTTAGTCCTATTGTTATAAGAGATGCTTTGGGTTATTACTTAGAAGAGACAATAGATTATCTTAACGACATTAAAACTGATGATTTCTCTATTGAAGATGTGGCTACTATCGCCGCTAACAATGACCCCGAATTAGGTAAAATGATAGCAGAGGTTATTAGTAATACAGGTAGTGAAGGTACTATTACGATAGAAAAAAGTCCTACCTATGAAACATACACGGAAGATGTACAGGGATTGGAAGTTTTGGCGGGCTACGCACACAACATTATGATTAACAGTCCGAAGGCTAGGTGCATCTTAGATAACCCTATGGTTGTAGTTACTACTGAAAGGATAGAGACATTCAATGCATTGATACCTTCTCTAGAACTAGCGGTAAATGCTAACAAACCTATCGTTATATTCTGTGCTGACTTTAATCATCAAGCGTTGCAGAATCTTTTAGTCAATATAGCACAAGGTAAAATAAGTGCGTTGTTAGTCAAACCTTCGGGTATGCCGGAAGAACAACAAGCATGGTTAGAAGATATAGCGTTAGTTACTAAGAGTAATTTGTTTAAGACTTCTCTAGGAGAATCTATCACGAAACTAACGTCATTTGATGTTGGCTCTTGTGAGAAAATACAATCTTCTGCTTTGACTACTATTATAACATCGAGTGGTGAATCGTCGGATGAATTAAAAGACCATATAACATCCTTAACTTCTTTTAAGGAAGAAGCAACTAATGATTGGATGCAGCAGTATTATCAAAACCGTATATCAAGATTGACTAACGGTATATCTAAAATATATGTCGGTGGTAAATCAGAAGTCGAACAACTAGAAAGAAAGGAACGTGTAGATGATGCAGTAAACGCCTGTCGTTTGGCTATGGATAGTGGCGTGGTCGCAGGTGGTGGTTCAGCACTATATTTTGCTAGAATGAAATTGTCACAACACCCCGAAGATGTTGATTATCATATTAAGAAATTATTTAATCTTGGGTTATTAGCGCCTATAACTGCAATAATACAGAATGCAGGTAATAATACGGGCGAGATACCTATACATACGTACAAACAATATATTTGCGGTAAAACTACTGAGGTTAGAAACGCATTTAATGATGGAGTTATTGACCCCGTACAGGTTACAATTAACAGTTTAGAATCTGCGGTTAGCGTGGCAGCATTACTTCTTATGACTGATGCAGCGATACTAACTGAAAGTTTATAACCCTAATACATCAGAGGAATATATATGAGCGCATGGGGAACACAAGCAACACCTACGACTACACCAAAGACTGCTGAACCTGTAAATAGATTCGATGAATCTTATTACAAGAATCTGTTTGAGAACAATACTATACAGGCTATAACACATCGTGCGGCCTTTGTAGGACACGAAAACACGGCTAAAACAGGTTTGGCTCTCTCTTGTTTGACTAAAGAAATAGAAGCGGGTAAAACAATCTATATTTTTGACATAGATAACTCTGCAAAGTCTACCGTAGACCATGTGTTTCCCAATGCCTCTAATATAGTTGTATTGCCTTTACATGATGAGACTGATGATTCTATCTTTGATGAGGATAACAACGTAGACTACAAGGCTCTACTTGACAAGACATCTTGGTATGTTAATATACTTGCTGAGAAAGTTAAGAATGACCCCGACTCAGTAGGTGGTGTCATCTTTGATGGTGGCTCTACATTCTTGAAATGGTGTGAACACGCTATGAGAGCATCATTACTAAGTCGTGGTGTCATTGAAACAGAAGATGGTACTTTTAACCAAAAAGAATGGCGAGAGAGAAACAGACTTTACAGGAATGTTCTGACTAGATTACACAGTCTTAACGTGGCTAAAGTTTACTTTACTTTCCATCTCAAAGCAGTACAGCAATATATGGATGACGGTACAGGTAAAAAGGTACTAATGACTGTTGGTTTTAGACCGGAATGGGAAAAGGGTACTATGCGTAAGTTCTCACAACAAGTTTTCCTAAACCGATACATGAAGAAGGCTGACCCTGCTTCCGGTGTTGAGGGTGATAGAACACTCAACGAAGGTGAATGGGTTGTACGTGCTACCATAGAAGAAATGAAGGGTAACAACATAGAAATGGTGGGTACAAAGCACGACATTCTAAAAGTTTCCAATGGCAACGTAGAGTGGTTAGGTCTACCGTTTATGGAGTGATTATATGATTACCGTTGATGGCACGTCTTTAACGTGGTTACTTACCTTGTCCCAAAGAAAGCAAAATGTTTCGGGAAAGGTAACACCACAGGTTCATTCTTTAATGATGAGAGCAGCAAGTGGTAGACTTACTGCTTGCTCTCTTGTCAAAGATGGTCTTACTTCATTGACTTTGTTGTCTATACCTTGTTCCGGTGAAGGAGACTTTGCTATATCTGATATAGAGGCATTTTTGGGTGCATTGAAATATCATGGTGGTGTTATTAGATTGGAGATTGGAGAAGATAAAATTATCTTAAAATCATCTAACAAACAAACTACTATGACTTCTTCTGATAAGGCTCTAGCATTTCCTCACACATCTTCTAATGTAGCAGAGTGGGAAGCGAAATCTGTTAGGTTGGCTACGAAGATAGATTTGACTGATACAACATATATGCTCAATAGTGGCGCTAAAAGAAAGCCGTTTGCATCTTGGGAGGGTATTGATACCACTACCTTATACGAGGCGTTTAGATGCGACAATATGAATAATCAAAGATATAACAAATACAAAATAATTTCTGACGAAAATGGTTTATGTGTAGAAGTTGGAAAACAACTTAAAGGTAAAACTATCTCTCAGATTGACCCGAAACCACAAGATGTATTTGAAGCCGACTACAATGGCGGTTTAGAGTATGTTTTCAAAGAGTTGACAGGAACGGCTGATATACACTTCTTTAACTTTGTACCCGAAGGACAGGGTATTAGAATGCTAATTACATTAGGTGATGGCGACTTTATTTTCCAAGCAGGTAACTTGGGGTGATTAAATGGATATAGAAATGACAGGATTAGAATTAGGAAAAAACAAAAGAATGATTGACGGGTACGAGGTTACTATTACCATAATACCTACTGACTCACAACCTCTGTATAGAGATTATGAGTGGCTACACGCACAGTATGTAAAACACAATAAGAATATGCAAACTATTGCTACCGAATGTGGAGTAACGCCTATGTGTATCAATAACTGGCTACGTCGCCACAACATTGATACCCGTAGTAGAGGCGCTAGAAGGTTGGATTGATATGGTTAATTACACACAGCGTTGGCCTAACTGTGAAAGATGTGGGGCTAATTTTTCTTGGGTTTTTGTAGAACATATAGAAAATGCCGAGATATATGAATGCGAGCATTGTAATGACCTTAAGATATTTAGGCATGATGTGGAATGATTGTAGAGAAAACTAATGGTAGAAATGTTCTCATAAGGGCTAGAGACAGTAATGGTAAAAGATACGAGAAAACTATTAGTGGTTACTGGCCTTACTGTTACATAGAAGATGCGAACGTACCATATGTTGCAGAGGCAGTAAGGACTGAGGCAGGTTATACTGGATTGTATGGCGAGTCTCTGACTAAAGTATATTGCGCCACGCCTCACGATGTAAGACAGGTATCTTATGCAGGGCCTACATGGGAAGCAAATATACCTTACACAAATAAAGTGCTATGTGATTATATTAATGACGGTAACGAACCTATACCTAACTATAAACATAGAACATGGTATCTTGATTGTGAGTGGTCGCCAACGACAGGACACATGAGAGTGATTGTAGCCTATGATAATTTTACCGGAAAAGAATATGTATGGTTTGTAGAAAATACACTTTCCGATAGAGACTTAAAGGATGGTGAAGGTGTACCGTATTCTGAGTTAGGAGAATACAAGTACGAAACGCCCGCTATGGGATTCCCTAGTGAGCGTTCTATGCTTATACATTTTATGAGAATACTAAAGAACTGCGACCCCGATATTATTACAGGGTGGTATGTAGTAGGTGCTGACATAAAGCAGATAGTAGAGCGTACTAGAGCGTGTGGGCTGCCTTCCTATGCTCTATCACCACTTAGACGATTAAGGTATGAGTATGGTGATTGGGAACAACCAATAGTGGGTAGGAATTGTATAGACTTGATGCTTGCTGTTTCTAAACTATGGGAAATGAAGAATGGAAAACTACCCTCTTACAAACTAAACGACGTAGCAGAAGAAATATTGGGGGAAAAGAAAGTTGAGTTAGAAAAAGGACACGATGAATCTTGGTATGAAGATAGAGATTTGTACATACATTATTGTAGACAAGACGTTAGGTTACTACCTAAGTTAGATGATGCAGTAAACGCATTGGATTACTACACAGCATTACAACACATTGTACAATGTGAGATAAAAAGTACGCCCTTTATCACTAAGATGTTTACTAACTTAGTTTTAAGAGATAAGCAGTTTGATAGAAAAATACCTACGCAACCTCAATTCGCTAAAGTAGATTATGAGGGCGCTGAGATTCTAAAGGTAGAGGCAGGTGTATATGATAACGTAGGTATCTTAGATATAAGAGCCATGTATCATTCCAATGCTGCTAAGTATAACATCAGTTGGGACACACTAGATGAGAACGGTGTAGATTGTGGTAATGGTTCTAAGTTCACACAGGGAGAGCAAGGATTACTAGTAAGACAAATGGAATTGATGACTGGCTTTAGGAGTGAGTTCAAGATGAAGATGATTATGACCGAAGGTGATGAGAAAAAGAAGTGGGATTGTATGCAGTTTGCGGCCAAGACCCTTGTTGCTTCTATGTATGGTGTGGCCGGAGATGCTAAGTTTGGTATGTATCACCCCGAAATAGCGGCTGCTATTACATACACGTCTAGGCAGACTCTAGGACAACTTATGGATGAGGCTAAAAGGGTAGGGTTTGACGTTATCTATGGACATACTGATTCTGTATTCTGCGTTATACCTACACCGGAAGAAGGTCTACAAAAATTAGAGTTAATTAATGAAAGAATGAAGCCCATTGTTACTGAGTTTGAGAAGTGGTGTTCTCGTATAATAATGGTGGCTAAGAATAGATATACAGGTATGGTTACTTGGACTGATGGTAAGTATCATGAGCCAAACATTTACGTTAAAGGTATTGAGATGAAGCAATCTCGTATGCCTCCTGTTATGAAAGCCGCCATGTTAGATACTATTACCGGAATATTAACTAATGAACAAGAGTCTGCTGTAACCGATAGACTGTCTGCTATGGTAGATTCAGTAATCAAGGGAGAAACAGACCCAATAGACCTATGTATGAAGGGTAAATTAGAGAGAGATATAAGCCAGTATAAAGTACTGTCCGGCTCATCAGCAGGTGCGGCATGGGCTAACGAATACCTAGGTAAAGGATATAGAAAAGGCTCATTCTTTTTAGTTACCTTAAATGAAAATGGTAAGTATATAGCATTTGACAACCCAAAGGATGTAGAGGGAATAGAAACCATAGGCAGTAAGGTTATGGTAGATAGATTTGTCATAAAAAAAATAAAGCCATACTTTGATTTGGCGGGGTGGAGTACGCAACCGATAGAAAATGCTAGAAATGGTTTAGCAAACATGGGTTGGGTATAAAACTTTATAATAGTAGTAATAAGGTGAGATAAATATGAAAGATGAAGATGTGCAGACATTTATGCGAGAGACTGTCAATATAATACAACATATGAGTATAGATATAGTAAAATTACAAAGTATGATGTATAACTTGTTAATTGATATAGATAAGATGGATAAAGTTTCTTGTCACTCTTGTGGTGAAGAAATTATGAGGCCGTTATTACCTAATATACCACTAGAAGATATGTGTCCTATGTGCGGCTCTGATTTGTTTGATAAGAGTCAAACCTCTTTTGAGGATTGGGATAACGGAGTTGTTTCCGATGAAAGCGAGTGAACAACAAATAAAAGAATCATCATACATACCAAGTAATAATTCTTCCTTAAGAGTAAGTAAGTCATCTTTTATGACTTACAATATGTGTCCTAGACAATATTATTGGCGTTATGTTGCTGATATACCTACTCCACCACGTACAGAAGAAATGATTCGTGGTGTCGCCATACATAATGTTATGGAGAGAGGTTTATTAGACGGTGCTGACGTGCTGATGGAAGCGGCAGCAGAAGAAGGCGTAGCAGACGATGACGGAGTTGATTCATTAAACCTTCTATTGCATCAAATAGCCTATGATATGGGTGGATTCGAGGTTGTAGAGGCAGAAGTAAAACATCAAGTTTATGAAGAGGTAAACGGACAGCCTGTTGTATGGGTTGGTTTGATAGATGGAGTGCTTAGGCATCCCGATACAAAACAGTTGATTTTAGTAGAACTAAAGACAGGCAATATGTCTATGTCTAAATTAAGTAGAACCCGTAAAGAATTAGTTTACTATACAAGATTACTTAGAAAATTAGATTATGATGAAGTCTCTCACTTTTTATACATCAGTCCCGATTACGAATATGACGTAGAAGATAAATTATTATTGGAAGGTAATAAGAGAGGTAAAACTATGTGGATTGGTGCAGAGAAAGGTTTCGCTCTTTTAGAGCCATTTAGAGAAAGGTCGTATAAAATATTTGAGGAATCATTATATGACACTATTGAGTCTCTTACTTCCCAACAATGGCCTATGAATTGGAATGATTATTTCTGTCCAATGTGGTGTGATTTTTCACTAGATTGTGAGGCAGAATTGAACGGCATTAAGGAGTGGAATACAGATGAATAAACCGGAAATAATATGTCAATCTTGTGGAGAAATGGATGCTTGGGAAGGCGAAGAAGAAGTTTGGAGAATAACTGGGCAAGAAGGACACAAGCCGGAATTGATGACGTTATTAGCCTGTTCGTGTGGTGCAACTTATACTTTTGCGGTGGAATGATATATGTTATTATTCCCTAGAGAGATTGGGCTTCGTCGTTCACAATGTTTTTCCCGTAAAAGTTTTGATGAATACATAGATAAGGTAAACGGAAAAGCATCCTGTTACACTTCCCTCTATGCATTCCAAAGGAAAGACCCCACAAGACCTTGGAAATACGATGTAGAGAGTGTTATTATAGATAGAGCATGGTGGGATTTTGACATTGAAGAAGGTGGCTCTATGAATGATGTAAAGAATGACGTTGCTACGCTCATATCTCGCCTAGACGGTGATATAAGAACTGTATTTACAGGTAGGGGTTTTCATGTACACCAAATGTTTAAGCGGCCTGTAATAGGTACTAGTATCGCTAAACACATAGATAGGTACGAAAGAAGTGTGGCTAAGGATTTACCTACATTAGATGGTGTAGGACACCCACAAAAACTTACTAGAATACCAAACACTTACAATACGAAGAGAGGTAGATGGGCAGTCAATATACCTACCGAAGATTTTGTAAAAGACCCACTAAATTATGATATTCCTACTACTCCCAACAAAGATTATAATATACATGACCCATTTAGAGGTAAAGTTGTAGATAGTGATTTTGATATAGTAAAATGGATTGCTAACAACCCAATACCTAAAGAACTAAACACTAATGTATTTCATGGAGAAATCACTTCTTCCGGTCAAATACCCGTACCACCATGTATTGCTTCTGCTATGACTCACGAAAACCCTAAACACCCTGTTAGGTTGGCTTTAGGGTATCATTTAGTAGAAAATCTTAGACTCTTTGCTGACCCAAAAACTTTGTCTATGACTGACAAAAGAAAGATAGTAGATGAAGCAGTTGCTTTTATCGAAAAACTAAAGTGGAGAGACTTCAAACCTAGTATGTCTAGGATGCAATTATTTTCTATCATAGACCACGAACAACCACCGTCTTGTTCTTGGCTATCTACTAACGTAGGGTGTAAAGGCTCTTGTTGGAGAGATGACGGTACAAGGAGAGAATGAAAATGATGAACTTAATTAATTTAACGGAAAAAGAAATGGAATGCTGCAACTTATGTAAGCACAATTGGACACTAAAAACAGAAAGAGAAAAGTATTGCAGAAGTTGTAATTCACATATCATTATATTAGAGGGAGAAGTCTACCATACATTAGGATGGTAAGATGTTACTAGTAGATGATAGAGAAAACCCTAAAGTAGTTAATAAGTTGTTAATGCGTATGGGTGAAAATAACGTAAAAGTATGTAGAATGGTGAGTGCTGATTATGCTATGGGAGATTGGGGCGTTGAAGCCAAAGAGATTAATGATTTATACCGTTCTATTCTTGGTATTGGTAGGAATAGAACTATCGTATCTCAGTTAAGAGATTTACAAGACAACTACGAAAACCCAGTCTTAGTAGTGTACGGTACAAAATTAAAACCCTATGTTCATGGGGGTAGACCGACAGCAAAACAAACTGCTATGGAAATGGCTAGAATGAAAAAAGTAAATACACAATTCAAGATGACATTTCATCAAAGATTCCCTAAAATTAAGTATATGGAACTGGCTACAATGGAAGAGTTTATTGAATGGTTAGTAGTAAACCATACCCAACTAGGAATGGCCTTCTCTAGACACGATTCAGATACACAAAAAGCCATAAAAAAGAGCGATTTAGACCCAAGAATCCAAATCTTATCTTCTGTAAAGGGGGTAACACCTACTATGGCTAAAGATTTGCTAGAAGAGTTTGGTAGCATACCTAAACTACTAAGGCTTAGAACTACACAAAAGGCAGTTATGGCTGTTAAAGGTGTAGGTAGACAAAGAGCGCAAGATATACTAGCCCTTAGAAATAATCTAGACGATGTACCACTTAAGAAAGAGTAGAGAATCTAGCAGAGGAAGAAGGGGTATGTGCAACTGCTCTTTGCATTTTCACATCTATGTTGTGTAAAACAACAGATGTTTCGTTTGCTGTATCATTTCCTGTGTTTGGCTTTCTAGTTATTGTTATCTTAATATTATTACCAATAGTATCTAAACCTTTTAGTGGAGTAGTAGGTACTAAAGTGATTGTTTGTTTGTCTAGTCCTCTTCTTACATTTACAGTAGTGTCAATGATTTGTCCTGTCTCCACACATTCTGTACTTACATAAAATACTGCATAATCTGTAATTGACAAGAACTCACTATGGCTTACGCAAGCAGTTACTTTTATCCTATTACTTAACACATCTTCGGGTACTACAAAGGATGTTTCTACCGATACTTCTTGGCTTGTTATAGAAGATGTTTCTTCTCCTTGTAATCCTTTACCCGCAAAAATATAACCTTCTGATGTCAAGGATGCTGTACCACTTATCGGTGTTATGTCAACACTCATACCCTCTATACCTCTCATAGAAGAAGGAGTAGAAGGTACAGGGGTTTGACCTAAAATACTAAACTTAGAATCTCCCGATAACATATCATTTTGTAGATTCATTCTGTTATTATTACTTAATGATGGACTTCTTTTACCTCTAGAAAATGTTGCGGTTGCTTCTTGGTTGCCGTCGTCTCTAGCACCCGTTGTTTTTTGGTTATCATCATCTAAATCTACATTAGGTGGGTTACTAGGTATAGGCACATAACCACCTTGTTCATAAACTCCCGATGAAATACCACTAGACGAACCTTGTGTTTGTGAACTACCTAGTTGTATGTTTTGTGTTACTTCGGGGAATATTAATGACATTAAACCTTCGGCAGCAACGGATTCATCTCTTTCTAATGATAAGTTAACACTTTCAGTTTTTCCCGCTTGTACACTCCAATTTATTCTTTGTATTACTAGATTTTCAGAAGTAAGACCTAAACCTGCATCAGTCAATGTAACATAGGTAGCGGGGTTGTAAGAAACATCTCTAGTTATCAAAACCTTGGGTGCATACCATTCTGCTCTAGTAGTCTTAAATCCACCACCCATTTCGCTGTATTCTCTCATACCTAGAGGGAATATTGTGTTAGTGTTTGTTGCTACCTGCGCTAAGATATTAGCGTGTGTTGGGTCGCCACATCTATGACGCAGTAAAGCCCTACAATATTCTGCGTTAAAACTAACTACCATGTTACCTACGCTTGTATCGCTATATGTCGAAGGTAAAGCCAACTCATAAAAACCACTATGTTTTACATTTACGCTTGCTGCGCTTTGGCTTGTCGCTGTTCTAGTTTCACCGGAAAAAGAATAATCTGCTACGTGTATAGTAAACTCAGCGTTGTCTATATCTGTTCCCGATTGACCGCTTTTCAAATCTACCCATATACGCATAGGATGTGAATGATTATCGCTAACAAGTGGTGTGTTGTTAGGTATATGCACTATCTGTACAGCATTAGATACTGAACCACTACCATACCAATAATAATTATCATCCCAAGAAATATCGCCACTTGTTGTAGCATCTTTACTTACACCATATCTAGAATATAAGTTAGTAGATGTTTTCATATTACCATCTAATGCGTTTACCATACCGTTAAACAACGCACCACCTGTACCTAATCTAGTCCAGTTACACACTTTAGTATAATCATCATCTGTGCCTTGTAAAGCCACGTAAGAATCTGCTATGTAACCGTATCTACCTGTACCTATCATCTTATATTTTTCTCCCGACTCTAATATAGGCTCTACATTTACTTTTATAGGTGAGTTTTTGTATCTATTATATTGTTGCTTTGCTATAATTTGCGCCTCAAAACTTTGTGTGATAGTAGGATATTCTAATATCTTCCATCTAGTAGTGTCTGTTAGATTTGTTGCCGGCCAATCAACAAAACTTTTACCGTTATTGTAATATACTCTTACATTTGTAACTTGTGAAGTAGAGGCAGACTTGAAATTACTTATTTTCATATTACTTCTAGTCATACTTTTACCGCTATTATATTTAGGTCTAAACTCTATTCTATTATCTCTACCTACTAGATAAGAAAAACTAGTATCTAGACTATTTTCTGTACCTATACCGGAGTTTGTTTCTATATTTTTAATAATAGAAAGTAGTGTTTTACCTTTACCATCTACTATTGAACCGTAACCATCGTTACTACTTGTAGAATTGTAAGTAGTCATTAGAGATGTTATTGGTATATTGTTAATATCGTAAATTGATTTTACATTAGTTGGTGGCAACCAAGTGTCCATTATACAAGCATTCCATAATGTTCTAAACTTATCACTATCCCAAAATGTACCACTATTCTTATTCTTTATTTCTCCCTCTACGTGCATCAATAAACGCAACATAAATTGACTATGTACAGTAGCGTGTACTTCATATGATTCGGGGGTAGTTTCTGTTTCGTCTAGATTATAATTTGTTATAACTCCATAGTCATCCCAAGTTTGGCTAGTAGCCGAGTGTGCATCCCATATTGCTTGTTCTAGAGAAGTTAAATCTGTTTCTGCACTTGCACTTATACTATCTTCTTCTATCATAAATATTTTACCTAACTGTTTAGGTACTTCATATGTATCTCCTATAACCCAATCCCCACTTACTTTCAACACAGTTTCGCTAACTACTTCAATAATATATTGTCTTGTGTACACACCACCTGTTATCTTCTTAATTAACATACCTTCCTTTAATCCGTCAGTTATATGGTCTGCACCGCTTGGTGCAGTTATTTGTGTACCTCCACCAACCAACGCTGCAACAGCACTTACGGCTGCCGGAGAAGTATAAGTCGCTTCTAATTTATTATGCCAAACAAAATAATATTCTTCTATATTTCTTTCATTGGCATTACTAGAAAACACAGTAATTAATTTACCAACGCCAGTATCGTCAAACTTAGTAGCGTCGTCAACAGGTATTCCTTTATCACCGTAAATAAATCCTTCACTTGCTATGGTAGCATCAGATATTAATCTATACTGTGCCGGATGTTCACCAGTAATATCTCCTGTTGTCTGATAAGTAGAAGTGGCTTCAGCCCAATAATTATCTATAAGGGCGGGGAAACCTTGTCTTGTTTGCACATAATCGCCTAAGTCTGTACCTAGACCGGAAGCCTGTCCTGTTTTACCACCATTTGTATGTGTATTGAGATTAAAGAAAGGAGAAGAATCAATAAGCATCAATGCACCTCCTTTATCTTCCCAATCATGATATGTAGATAAATCTTGTTCGCTACCTGTTGTTGTGTAGAAATAACCTTTTGAATCACTACCGCCTGTTATACTCATAGTAGCACTACTAAAATCGGTAGAAGTTACTAAGTAAGAACTTTGTGTATTTGTTATTGTGTGATAACCATCGTGAGAAGCAGTACCTACTAGGTAAACTAAATCACCGTTGGCAAAGCCTGTTATAGGAGTCGTGGCCGCATTTATTCTTAGTTTACCGCTACCATCGTTTTGTATAGGTGTAGAGGGAGAAAGATTTTTTGGGTCGCTGTAATTTACTGGCTTAGAAAAACCTTTTGTCGTTATAGGGTCAGAAGTAGTATCTATGTTCCATATATTTACGTCTTTATTTACCTCTAAAGTACCAAAGGTATCTACATTACCATCTGCGTCAAATTGGTCTGCATAATACATTTGTACTTCGTAATTATCCTCTAGGGGATATTGTAAACCAAAACTAGTTTTTCTTTCTGAACCATCTGCGTCAGCCAAACCATTATTTCTCATGTCAGCCCAAAGCAACCATATATGTTTGTAATCATTACTTATATTTTGGAACTTAATTTTGTGTCCCGAACCACTCATTGTAAAGTTTATGTATTTACAGCCCACTAAATAATATTTACTATTAGTATTTATTTTACCTTCATAAATAAACTTACCCTTAAAAGTATCTCCATACCATACTTCTGCTACCCCACTAGTGGGTGCGTTAGAATAAGCAGCACTACTTATTTCAATAGCCTTTGTAGATGAAGTAATAGATGTATCTACTATTGTTTGGTTGTCATAATTACTACCTACTTGTAATTCACCTATATTACCAAATTGATATTGAAACCACAATGATTTAGGTAAATCTCTCATCCATCGTGCGTGTATAGCCCTATATACTAAAGGTTCACCATTTGTTGTAACAAATTGATTAGTAACCCTACCAAAATCTTTAGACCACTCAAACCTATCATTACTTGTTAATAAAGTATCTCCGTTTGCTGATACCTCAAACACAGAACTACCTGCATCTTTAGCACCGACAACACCAGTAACGCCTGTTAATATATTACTACTTTTACCTGTCCACGTAAACGTATCATTAGTGGTTGCACTATTAGCACTACCTATTTGTCCTGTACCACTAGTAGAAAAATTACTTGCGTCGGCTAAAACTATTGTAGATGCTCCCGATGCTATTCCTATACTGGCCGTAGATTCAGCAGCATATACACCATGCTCTGCTAAAGAAGAAGGATATTCAGTAAAGGTTTGCACTACCCAAACAGCAGTAGCAGTCCAAGTCCCACCAGTAGTAACAGTACTATTATAATTATTAAAATAACCTACTATTTTATTTACGCTTTTTACTTTATGCCTACCTGTGTATGCAGCGTTAAGTGCAGAAGAATTATCCATAGCCTCTTGATTAATGTAAAAATAATCACCTACTTCTAAAGAAGGGTCGGCATTATAATATACATTCATATACCAAGGTCCATCGTGCGGTGTTAAATCGCTAAACTTTGGATGATTGCTATTGAATGCATCCCAAGAAGCCTTATTCGCAGCCATCAACAAGGGGTTTGATGAATCAAAACCTACCCAATTATCATAATCCGGCAAAGCACTTTGATGTTTTCCTATGTATATTATCTTTGCAGTTTCGGGAGAAAATGCTAAATCACCGGATGCAAAAGTTAACGTAGCACCACTAACTGCTGTTGGTGTTATGCCAGTAACATTATGATTAGTGCTTTTTATATCAACCGATGTTGATGTGGTAATAGTATGCGTACTACTATTAAGGTAAACTAAAGTATTACCTGATGTGTCTTTCTGAAATCCTATGATATTTATACCTTCATAATTATCTTCTATATCATTTGGACCATAAACTGGATTTTCGTTGTTATACATCTGTATAGGCAATCCTGAGTTTAGTTGTGTTCTTTGTGTTGATGTCTCTAGATAACTACTATCACTATCAAATCCAACATCACTACCTGTAAGTTTTAATTTAGTAGCACCTAGATTCATTATGTCTCTAAAACCTTGAGCGTCATACAACCAATAAGGAGTCTCAGATACATCGTCATTTAGTGCTTCCTGCCCTATTTCCCACAAAGGTACTTGTCTATCTAAGAATGATAAAGAGTCTTGCGCTGAAAAACTTAAAACTCTACTTCTTTGTTTTTGTGATATACTAAAATCACTTATTTCTCCCCTCCAAACTGGCCTGTCTATTCTAGAATTAATGTCTGCAAAATACAATACATTCCAATCTAAAGGTGCAGTACTTGTAAATATATCACTTAAGTTTTCTACATAATCACTAGAGTTAGTTCCTGTTGAGCCACTTGCTCTTTTTGGGTCATCACTTATATCTACCTTAAAATTACTAATACCATTATTTGTTTTAGTCAAGTTGGCAGATAAAATCTGTACTTGTTCGCTAGTAGTTATGTCATCTGTAAGATACCTTACCATACCTACTCTATCTAGCATTAAATAAGATACATAACCAAAGTTACCATTAGATGATTCTTGACTGTTTATAGTCATTTGCCAACCATACATATTTGACGGTGTAACTCCTGTACCACTAGCAAGAGAGCCGTTTAGTACAACTCTAGTACCATTAACATAAACATCGTATTTACCTGTTGAGTATTTCATTACAAAATCAATATCCAACCAAGCATCATCGTTAGTATATGATTGTAAACTAGAGCCGTCATACAAAAGACCTTTAGTATCGTATGCACTTATCGCTCCCGAAAAAGTATCGCTTAAGTCTAAAGTATAATCTATTTCCGGTGTACCGGAATGACCTGCATCAGATGTTAATAAGGTAGATGTCGGAGTAGGAAATCCTATCTCAAACTTTATACCTACTTCATCCCAATCATTAGAACCTACTGCAAAGAAACTTCTTACTGCTACTCTAGTAGTAAAAACGTCTCTATCTAATCTTGAGTTTAGTTTACCGTCATATATAATTGTAGGTACATCGGGAGAACTTGTGTTTGCTTTTCTAACTGTTTGTACACAAAGAAATGGTTTTTTTGCCGGAGAAGTAACTTCTGCAAATACTCTAGAGGGGGTAGTGCTTGTTGTTTGTAGTAATTTTTCTCCCATCCAAGAGCCTGTAAGATGCGCTCTTTGTACAAAATCTCCTGTGGTAGAAATAAAACCTGCGTTTTCTGCCGCATAGTTTGTAGCGTCAAATCTTTTCATGTCTGCTCTACCAAATGTTGCGTCGTTTGCGCCAACAGAAACTAAGTAAGAACCGCTAGTATCGTGTCCATTTACAAACCTTTGATAACCTTGATTACCTTCTGCCGTACTACCACCAAACCTATATCTGTTTGCTATGTGACCATCAGGATATTGTAGTTGTATTCTCCCTTCCCAATCAGAAGCATTGTTTCTTTTGTTGTCTAGAGTTAGCCACTCAAACACGCCATTGTTTCTTAGGTATTGGTTGCTGCTACTAACACCACTAACATAATTAGAACCTATGCCCTTTCTATCGGCTATACTAAATCTATATCTTGGGTTAAGAGATGCTTCTCCGTTCATAGGATTGCCAAAATGACTTGAAGCAATAGAATAGGATGTATCAGAGGGTGATTGTAGATTATCGGGAATAGCCCTAGCACCGTTGAAATCATCGTAGTAGCCCGCAAGCCATATCTGATATTTTTTTGATACTGTTCTTACCATACTCTCACCTATGCTGTTGAGAGATTGTAACCTCTTAGGTTCCCTCTATTCTCTATCTCTTCTATAATCATGTCTGCTACCTCCGGTACAGTCATGCCGTTGAAGTTATTTGTCATTATAACTTCGGTAGTAGTAACTAATGTTTCTACACCCTGCTGTGTAACTTGTCTTACTAAGTCTCCGGTCAAATTGTTTCTATCAAATCCGTAGAACATTTCTTCTCTAGTATCACTAAAGGTTTTTAATTGGTCTGTTATTGCACTATATTGTGTGCCTAAATTATCAAGAGCCGACTCTTCTCTGTTAGTGTCGTTTATTAAATCATTAATACTTTTACCGTATTGTTCAGCCATAATTGTTAACTCTTCATAACTATTAATTCCGTGTTTTTCTATAAAGTTAATCAATTGTACATTTTCCTTTCGATAATTTTTAACATCTTTTTCGGCTTTACGTATTTGGTCGTGATAATCTTCTTGAAATGGTAGAACGCTTTTGAGTCTATTACCTGCTTTATGAATTGCATCGTCATCAATACCGTAAATACCTACACCATTTTTACCAAACTTATCATACAATCTGTTTTGTTCATCCATCAGTTTGAAATAGTTTCTACCTGCTTCTCCTGTTAATTGTTCGGCCTCGAACTCTCTTATATCCTTTGTTTGTTTTAATGCCTTCAACTCTTCTTTTAGACCTTCAACTCTTGTCTTTATTAATTCATCTTCTGAATCTTTTAGACTATTTATTAATGCAGTCTTTTCTTCAATTGTTTTATTGACATCTAGTTCTTTGTCTTTTAACATTGTTAAAACCATAGCACTATCTAACATTACATCGTTTAGTTCTATCTGTTCTTGTTTTATTGATTCTGTTACTTCTTTTGAAGCCTTTCTAAACTTGTATATGGCTGCTGCAACTGAGGCTATTGTTAAAGCCGCACCGACCCAAGGATTCAACAAAAACTTACCTACTTTAGCAACTTTACTTGATGCTGTGGCTAATGCACCCCTTGCGGTTGCTAAAGTAAGAGTACGTCTTGTCGCCTGTGCTTCTAGTTCATTCAAAATACCTAACTGAATTGCTCTCTTTCTTTCCTCATCTGTTAGTAGTCTAGTAGAAAACATATTTGTTAGATTAGCGTAAGTATTTGCTATTACTTTTACTGTTTGAAATGCCATAGCCGCACTACTAAGTGCCATACCTGCTCGCATAACTTTAGCATTTTTTCCACCAATCATCATCATAGCACCACCAAGCGCACCCATCTGAATAGTTAACTTGTTAAAACTTTGCGCTTTTTGTTTCATCTGTCTTTGTTCTACATCATGTTTTAATTGGTCTATGGCTATTTCTCTATCTAATATATACTCTATTTCCATTGTATGTATCTTTTTTTGTTCGTGCATTTCTCGTCTTTGTGCCTCAAGTTCTCTTAGTTGAGCCATTTCTTTATTTCTTCTATCTACCGCTTCGTTAAATATTTTCTTTTCTTTTGCGCTCAGACTTTCTTTTCTATCTTCATACATTTTTGTAATGCCTACTGATGTTGCCATTTGTCGCCTTACTTCTGTGTGTGCTAATGCATTATCCCTTAGCGCTTTATTAATTTCATCTATCTTTTTAAATGCTATATCTTTGTAACTTGATTCCCGTAACCACACCTTTGATTCTCTATTTAGTCTTTCTCTCAAAACCAACTCTTCTTTCATTCTTGCATTTAAGGCACGCTTTCTTTCTACCTCTTTGGTATTAAAATTACCGGTCATTCTATCATAGCCCATTCCGGCTACTTTTTCCCCATTTAATGCCCTAGTAATAGCACTTTGTGTTCTAAGGGCAATATTCATATTTTGTAACGACAATATCATTTGTAAGGCAGGACCCATAAATGCTTTTGCTGATTGAGCAAAAAATAATGGTACTGTAATTATTCCACCAAGCGGTGAATCTGCTAAAGCGTTTACTTGTTTTAAGAAAACTGTTTGTCTTTCTGTAACGCTAGTTAAAGTAGGTAATAACTGATTACCTAAAATACCAACTTGGGTTTTGTATGCCGATTCTGCCTCTTGTAATAGGAATAACTCAGTTTTTCTTCTTCTTTCTATTTCATCCATAGCAGGGAACATAGCGATTGTTGCTTCAAACTCTAGTTCTTTTACCCTGTCTACGTTTTCTAATAATTTAATCAGTCGAGTATAATGTCTGTTACCTGCTACTGTTTGGGCCAAAGAGGTCTGTTCTTCACCACTCATTGTATGATATGCGGCAGCAAGGTCTACTAGAACATCAGTAAATGCTCTCATGTTACCTTCTGAGTCAGCAACAGCAATACCTAAATCTTCTACCGCCTTTCTTGAACCATTAATATCAGCACCAAGTCTAGCGTACATCATACGTAAAGCACGACCACCCTTACCTTGTTCTTCACCCGCTTCAATAAGTGTAGCGGATAAAGCAGCCATAGCAGCAATACTTTCGTTAGTTAGTTTTGCCTGTGAAGCGAACTGATTCATAACGAAAGTAATCTGCTCCATCGTAGCAACCGACCTGTTTTCTACGGTGTTAAGTTCATCTAAAACTCTAATAGAGTTAATTCTAATTCTAGTAGCCTGTTCTGTCGCACTCATGTTTTCTTCTATACCTTGTGTCATAAACTTAGTTTGTTGATTTAAGTTTACCATACGTTGCATAGCAGCATCAGTTTCCATACCGGATATAAGACCGAACATCATACCTATTTCTGTACCAACACCTATTGAACTAGGACCTAAAACACCACTCAACTGTGCCATTTTAGCACCGGCTAACATAGCCTCATCAGCAGCAAAAGCGAATGCCTGTCCCACATCTATTACTTCTTGTTGTACTGCCTTCATATCACTTTCAGCCATATCAAGAAACTTTTCTAATTGTATTCTTGCTTCTTCTATCTCTTCGGTTAATGGTCTTACAAAATCTACTAAATCTGTGAATTGGTCGCCTATCTCCTGTGCCGCTTCTTGTATTCCGTTAAAAGTATCTAAGTAAAGAGATTCATATACAGTTAATGCTGCGTCTTGGTCTTTAATTAATCTGTCTGCTTGATATGTACCAACAATATCGAAGAAAACCCTAGACGCACCGGCACGTAGAACTAGTAAAGTAATAGCACATACTATTGGAAATATAGTAGTTAAGTAAGGCAAAAATGTACTTTCTATCATCTCAATCCTCTCTACTCTCGCCTATAAACGGCACTCCGCTATCTCTCAATATATCGAGTAGTTCATTGTTGTTGTTTAATAGTTTTCTTTGCTCTCTTCTTTGGTCACGTCTAGCGACTGCTCCCTTAGCATCTTTCTTACTTGCATCCTTTGTAGCATCTGCTATTTTATCATTTATATCTGCTGCTATCAACAAATCTAAATCCATCAAATGCCTACCGCCCTCTACGTTATATTTTACCCATAAGTCAGAGGGTAAAACCCCCTTGAAGGCCATACATAGAGAGGGGGCTACTCTAATAAAATCTATAAAGGGATTGCGCCATCCTTATCATCCCCTCTTACAAAGGATAATATTTTCATTAACTCTTCTGTTGTTAATAGGTTAATATCAAAATCTTCTTCTAATATACACGGAGGAATCCATGAAGCCATTTGTTCCTCTACGCCACCACCTAGTTCTTCTATAAGGTCAGCAAACTCTTCTTCTTGTTCCTCTGTCCAATTTTCCGGTTCACCTGCATGACGCATTTTTCTAAACGCTTTACCCTGTGCGTTAGTAACTGCTAACTTTTCCATACCGGATGCTTGCCTAACCCAAATCTTTGTTCCATCTTCTAACTCTATTTCTTTTTTCATTACTGGCATAATACCACACTCTCGCTCTCGCTAGTTGTTGTAAGACGTATTCCTTTAATAAAGAATTACTCTTCTTCGTCTATTTTTAGGGGAACAATAACTTTTGGTTTAGGTTTAGAAACAGGCTTGGATGCCATAGGAAATCTTCGGCAGTATTTTAGAATCTTTCTTTTATCACCAATAGCAACAATATTATCCATCTGTTCAGCAGGTATTTCCCTACCTAATGATTCGATAAAATCTTTCAAGTTTAACACCTCAGAATACGTCTGTTCCTAATGCGCCACCCTTTGCTTCAACAGTCATGCAACCCAAAGCATCATCATATAATGCTACGAAACCAACACTCATTGTATTTGTGTCTCTACCACTTACGTTAGCGGTAGGGGCTTCCCAACGAATGTTATAGAAGTTAAATCTTAAAAAGTTATCACTACCACTCGCTTCTTCTTGGAACTCTAAAATCATAACAGGGTCAGTACCATCGTTGTAAGCAAGACCATCTTCTGCAATTAAAGATGTATAATCCGGCTCATCTAAGGATTGGTCGCCATAAAGAACTGTATTAAACTCTACTGTACCAGTAACTTCTCTTCTTTGCATTTTAGGTTGGCTACTGTATGTACTGTCTCCTATTGCGTATGCGTTATCTGTATCGGGGTTTAGGCTTATTTGGAAATCAACTGATTTAACACTTGCTGATGCTGCCGGCGCTGTTGATGCCCCATCGTCGAACTTAACTACACCATTAGAGAAATAAAGTGCGTCTAATGCTGCTCCACCAAAAGTAACTGCTGTATCTGAAATATTATCTTGTGATGCCTTTTCTCTTTGGCCTACGAAATCTGCTGTAAGCATAACGTACTCACCTACACTTGCTGTAATGGATAATGTGTTTGCTACCATACCTGTGTAAGTGTGTATTTTTTGTTCTCTACCTACTTCAAAAGTGTAAGAATTGTATGTATCTGCGGCTACTGCCGGCTCTTTGAATAAGTGGATTGCGTTACCTCCACCATCGTAGGTTGTTTTTGGGAAGAATGCTGCTAATGTATTACCCAAAAATGTATCTAATTGGACAGCCATATTGTAGCCTCCTTCTGAGTATTCTGTACCAGTAACAGATTTACCAACAACAGGTCTACTCATGTCTTGTCTTGTCAACAAATCCATTCTTGTAGCAAACGATTCGTCATCTACTTCACCAAAAACGTCTGCTGTCGCCTCATTACCGTAACTGCTTTCTTTCTTTAATCCAACATATCTATTTAGAAACTCTACCATATAAATGCCTCTAGTATAGTGTGTCGAGGCGTTGACTGCCTTATCAATATTATTATCGGTGTCTCATATCTATTCTTCGCATATAAGTAAGAGTAAGCACATGAACACATATAGTTTCGTCATCATCCATCTTTGAATCTAGTTTAGCATCGTATGAAATAATACTGTCTGTTGTGGCTTGTACCCCAGTATTTGTGTATAATTCATCGAATACTTCTCCCATAATATTAAGTCCTGCTCGGTAAGCATCTTCATAATTAGTACCCCTAACAGTAATAAATACCCTAACATCGTACTCTTGTGTTATTTTTGCACCACCTAATGACTCAAAATTAGGTGAGTTTAACTCAGATATTAAAACGTGTATGCTTGGTACAGGTATTCTGTTAAGCATTTGCGAAGATATGTCGTAACCATATACTATTGATGAGTCCGGTACTTGTGTTTTTAGATACATCCTAGTACTATCTTTTAATTGTTGTACTATACCAAGACCCATTCTAGCCAAAGTATCTTGTGCGAAGTCAGATATTAGTAGTTCTTCGGGTGTAAATGCACCAAACTTAGAGTAATATACAGCCGACCATTTTACGCTGCCGCTAGTATTACCCCAACTAACCGATGCGCTGCTTCCAGCCGCCCCTGTAACGCTATAATAGGCAACTGCACCAGTAAAGTCGTTGACTATTTCGTGTGTGTAAAGTTTTGCTGCCCCACCTGCCTCTAAAGTTAGTCTTAAGATTAAAGTAACTGGATTCTCTTCTTCCTTTTTGATGTCTAAATCACTAACAGTAACAGTACTAGCACCTACTAAACTTAATGATGTATTATTACCTGTTGATTTTACTTCTACTTTATGAGTACCATTATCTAAGGTCATAAGAACAGTATTAGTACTAGGTGCGGTAGTATATTCAAACGCAGCAACTAAGGTATAAGAGCCACCTGCTTCCGGTGTAATACTGTATGTTCCGTTAGTAATTACCCAATCACCACCGGATGCTGAACCACTACCGGCAGCAGTCCAACTATCATTAAATGTGCCTGTTAAGGAAGTAGGGTCTGAACCCGTCATCCTACTATTCCAATACTGTGTTTTTGTCGCTATACCCATATCAACCACCTCTTGCATTCTTTAAGTGATTAACTAATCTTTTTGTTCCACCTAAAGGATGTGAATCTAACCTAAAACTATCTGTACCCTCTGCCGTCAACTCAGTTAGATTAGCGCCTCTACTACCAGTAACACCTCTTGGTTGTTCGTCATAACTTTGTCTTTCATCATACGAACCCACAAAGAAAGATGTGAATTGGTTTTTTTGTTCTAATGTTTTTCTACCCCACCATAAAGAATTACCTATAACGTCATACAAATCTCTATCAGTTCTTTTATTAGAGTTATATTTACCCTTAAAGTTTCTACGCATATTTACAACTTGGTCCACAGTCATAAAGGCGGCATCAGTTAAGGCATCTTCCATAGCCTTTTCCATAGCCTCTGTTACTTCTTTATTGATAGTAGTAAATATTTTTTTGTATGCCGACCTATCAAAATAAGCCTCAAACCCAATATCACTTCGTCTATTTTTGGTTATGTTTAATGCATTTCTTTGTGTTTGTATATTACGTGGTCCTTGATACCCATCAAAGTTTCTCACTTTTTCGTTTAAAACACTTTGTTGCTCATCTAATTTACCTACAACATTCGCTCTAAACTTAGTTACTGCGTCTATTTTAGGAAAACCTGCGTGAGTATAAGGTACTTTTGTAAATCCCTTCATGTTCTCACCTAATCTACACTACCCAAGTGGGCTAGTCTAGTTAGGTTAAATGTACCTCTTTCTCTCAACACTCCACCTCTCATAGAGTTTTCTTGAAATGTACCCTCATCTTCCATATAGTAGGCTGCTGCAATATCGGCACATATTTCTCTAAGAACGTGAGCAAACTCTCCCGCTTGAACAGTAACGCCTGTGGCGTGGTCTGCACTAATTCCCTCAACACCTGTTAGTATGTTAGAATCATCAGAGTCTTTACCTGTCCAAGAAAAAGAGTCGCCATCTACGTTTCCATTACCTGTTGTAGTAAAAGAAGCAGAACTAGTTAAAGTAATACTAGTAGCGCCCGCACTTATCGCACCGTTAAGTGTAGTATCTGCTATGGATTTGCTAGGTACATTTCTACCGTAGTCTCTAAAAACTTGGTCTATATCTATTGTAGCCCTGCGTATAGCAAGCGTTAACTTAGATGCTGCTTGTGTGCGTTGGGCTGAGTTTAGCCCAAGCCTCATACCAACATCACTTGAAGTACAATAATAGACCATTACTTAACACCGTTCCTGTTATTAACACAAAAAGCATACGCTTCTGCATTTTGTTATACGCTTTTAGTGTCTTTTCAAGGTTTGCTAATCTTTTTGTAACGTCTCTACACCATATATGCCATTCTTCTTGATTCATAATATCACATCTGCGTTGATAAACCCATAGCCCCTGCCACTATTGCTATTAATGCCAATGTAATTTTTTGTGTGTTTGACATATAGGATGCAATAAGACCATTAGTAACCTCTAATTCAGTAGCCACCTGTGCAAGACCTGTTTTCATATCCATGTTAGACTGAACTAGTTGTTCAATAAGTCTTTCATGTCTTTTTCCAGTTTCTTCTAAATTATCTAATCTTATACTAATAACGCTATCTTCATTCATCCATACTCGCCTTCAATCGAGCAATTAGGTCTGATTTCTTACCGCTAACAGCAAGTCCCTTCTCTTTTAGCATAGCCTTCAATTCAGCAACATTACGGGACTCAAGAGTTTCATCTAGAGTTTTTAATTCTGCTTTTGCCTCTACAAGTTTTTCTTTTACCTCATCTACGTTATCAATAATCTCATCAAGAGTTATTTTACCGTCAGCATTTAGTACTAAGAACTTTTTGTAAAGCCATACTCCTATTCCCGCTAATCCTACTAACGCTAGTAAGATTATCTCTATATCACCAAGCAAAGATGATGATTCTAGGGGTATGCAGTCTATTGTTTCATTCAATGCATTTAAGCAAGTCTCGGCTGTTGTATTGTTAGTCATTTTATTCACGCTCATATATTATTTGTTTTACGGCTGAGAAAGGAATGACACTAAACGGTCTAGTCGCACCTACTCGATACAACTTGAACCCATGAAGTGTTTCTTCAATGTTTACATTGGTGTATGATTTTTCGGGAGGACTATAAACAATCTTCCCCTTCCTCACGGCAGCCATAATACAACCAATACATAAAACCTACTTAAAAGGTTACTCTCCTAGAATACCACTTTCTAGTAACATATCTATAATTTCTTTGTAGTATTTATAATCACTTATCGTACAAATAGGTTCTATATGTGTATCACCGATACTATAATTCGCAAAGGCTTTAGGACTTACAAACACATCATAAGTTTTTACGTAATTACCCACACTATCATTTACTTGTACTACAAGAGTAACGGGTGCTTCTTTTTCTATAACTTCACCAGTAACATTGTTACAAGTAACAACACCGTCTCTTTCCAAAGACTCTAAACTAAACGAAGGACCTACCATACCAAGAATTATTATTAAGGAAATAATATATGCTACGCTAGTGCTTTCGCTCATGATACTAACTACTATTGGCGTTAGTTAAATTATCTCCAACGTGGTCCTTCAAACCACCCAACAAGGCTAGTTCTTGAACCTTTTGTTATCGGACTTACGCCATGTTCTAGGTAAGAATAGAAAACAATTATCGAGCCTTGTTTTATTAGTGCTTCGGGGTCAGGATTTTGTGTATGTGAGAAAGTTAATATACCACCTTCATATTCGCTAGGGTCAGTTAGTTGTACGACAATACTAAGTTTTCTATGAAATCCATCTTGTCTATTATAGTTGACATCGTGATGCATATCGTATTTGTGTCCGACATCAGCATATTCTGTAAACTGTAACGGTGGCAAATAGGTTATTGTAGTTTGAAAATATTGGTTTGCATCTAAAGCAATTTTCTTAAAAACATCATGCATTTCTTGATAGACACCTTCGTTTTGTAGCCATCGGATTTGTGTTTTTCTATGGCTGTCATCTTTGTTAAAAGTAGATGCCTCTTGTGGTTCTACTAACTTACCTGCTTCTATCCATCTTTCACAGGTTTCTTTGTCTAGTATTTCTTCGTATAGTAACCAGTTTGGGTACTGCATATACAAATCAGCCTGTATTGCTTATTTAAGGTGTACCTAATCAAAATTAAGCATAATTGTCAATTCAGGTGCGGCTGTTGAGCCGTAAGCATTAGTAGCCGTACAATTTACTTTCATTATTAATACCATACCACTTTCTGGATATACTACGCTGCCTTTACTACCCGCAAACTGCCAATACACCTTTTCACCTGCACCGTCTGTACCTGTTGCATCTTGGCTTGTTGATGCCGTACCTATAACTGAATAAGTACCATTAGCATCTGAGTTTGAATCAATTGATACGTCCCATAAAAATGACGTTGCACCTGTGGCTCTACAATACCCTTTGAATATAAATGTCTCAGTAACAGCATTATTATTGTACGCACTTGCCATCTGATTTATTTGGAAAAAATCGGCATAAGCCCTTGAACTAAAACCCGAACCATCATCTTCAAAGAAAGTAATTCCTGTTGAACAATCAACCACAACTGCATCATCGTAATTACCGCTAGAAGATGTTGCTATACTTACATCAGTAGGGGCTACTCCGGTTTGACCCGCTTGTGCTACCGAACCTACCGTTCCTATAAAACTCATACTATCAACCTACTTGTACCCAATTTGTAGAAGATACGCAAATGTATGATGTTGCTTCATTATCTCCTACTGCTGCATTAGTAGCCCAATTGCTTACGATAGAGTTGCTTGTACCAAGACCTACTGTTGCACTAGAACCAGTATTGTTGAATATAGTAAATTGTGTACCTACTGTTGCGCTTGCGGGTAATGTTAGTGTACCTGCTGTCCAATAAACATATGAACCGGATTGTGCTTCTGTTAATGTTGTATTACTTGATACTGCTACAACTTGTGCTTTAGATGCAATACCACCAGTATAATCTCCGGTTATCCATGTAGGCGAACCATCACCGGATGCAATAACTAATTGGTCGCTATTTGTTGCAGAAGGCGCATCAGCACCGCCGATAATAACATTGTTTGAACCTGTTGTGATGTTATCTCCGGCTCGGTAGCCTATTGTGATATTCTTATTAGCAGTTGTTATTAAATCTCCCGCCTCATATCCTATACCTATGTTATAATCACCATCTGTTACATCATTTAATGCAGAACTACCAATAGCGATATTGACTCCACCTGTTGTAATGTTATATAAAGTTGAGCCGCCAATTGCTATGTTTGCACCAGCAGTAGTCATTTGCCAGCCGTAAAGAGCACTTCTGCCTAATGCTATGTTATTGTTGGAACTGGAAGTTGTGTTGCTATTTCCGTGACCGGCAGCCTGTCCTATGTATGTATTACTCCCTCCGGGTGCATATCGCCCTGCTTGCCCCCCAACAATTGTTGAATAAGCCCCTACTGCTGTGGAATAACCGGCCTGTGCGCCAACAATAGTAATCCATGCTTGGTTTCCAGTTGTTGTTCCCCTCAAACCGGCATTATGCCCAACAAATGTATTCATTTGAGAATCAACAGTTTCATTTGTAAAGAACTTACCCGCACTGGTTCCGATATATACATTTTGACTACCGATTGCATCCTTACCTGCGCTATGCCCTATCGCTACTGTATTACTTGTGGTTGTTGGATTAACTACTGCATCTTTTCCAATAAATACATTATCGTGTTTATTTCCTGTTATTGCCGAACCAGCACCATACCCAATCATTACACTTTCCCTACCAGTCGTTATAGCATCTCCGGCAGTATTACCAATAACGATATTCTTTGTTCCGCTTGTTAATGTGGAAAATACATCTTTACCAAGACCGATATTATCGCTTGCGCCACTTAGTGTTCCTGTTGTCGGGGCTGAACCATTACTGTCTGTTTGAAGTAAGAATCCGTCTGTGAAATTAGTAGCATCAACCATTACATCATCTAAGCCACCAATAGCACCTGTGCCGCCACTTGGCCCAGTAGGACCATCGGGTCCCGTTGGCCCAGTAGGTCCCGTAGGGCCTGTCGGTCCTGTATCGCCTTGAGGTATCGAGAAAGCAAACACCTTAGCCGTGTCCGGCCCACTTGCTGTTACACCTATTGGTCCAGTAGAAGCGGTTGGAGTTCCAAAGCCCGCAGCAGGTCCAGTAGCACCTGTTGGGCCGGTTGCTCCCGCAGGTATGCTGAATGCAAATACTTTAGCAGTATCGGGTCCACTTGCCGTCACGCCAATAGGGCCAGTTGAGGCTGTCGGAGTGCCGAAGCCAGCCGCAGGTCCAGTAGCACCATCGCTACCATCTGAACCATCAGAACCGGCAGGTCCAGTAGGACCGGTAGGCCCTGTTGGTCCTGTTGCACCGGGGGGAATAGTAAAAGCAAACACTTTCGCTGTGTCCGGCCCACTAGCACTAATGGCTAAAGGACCACTTGATACGGTAGGTGTACCAAATCCGGCGGCTGCCCCGTCGCTTCCGTCAGAACCCGCAGGTCCAGTAGCCCCTTGAGGAATACTAAACGCAAATACTTTAGCCGTGTCAGGACCACTTGCCGTAACACCAATAGGACCTGTGCTTGCGGTAGGCGTTCCAAATCCGGCGGCAGGGCCAGTAGGTCCGGTACTACCATCAGAACCGTCGCTTCCATCAGCACCCGCAGGTCCAGTAGGACCAGTTGGCCCATCCGGTCCAGTAGGTCCAGTTGGGCCTGTTGCGCCCGGTGGAATTGTAAAAGCAAAGACTTTGGCTGTATCAGGTCCACTGGCGCTTATGGCTAATGGACCACTAGCAACCGTAGGTGTTCCGAAACCTGCTGCCGCACCATCAGAGCCGTCTTGACCGTCGCTTCCGGCAGGGCCGGTAGCCCCTTGAGGTATAGAGAATGCAAAGACCTTTGATGTATCTGGTCCACTAGCAGTTACGCCTATTGGTCCTGTCGAAGCCGTAGGCGTTCCAAAACCTGCTGCGGGACCAGTTGGTCCTGTTGGGCCATCACTACCTGCTTCTCCCTGTGGTATTGAGAAAGCGAAAACTTTTGCTGTGTCAGGACCACTAGAGGTAACTCCGATAGGTCCGATAGAGGCAGTTGGCGTACCGAAACCTGCCGCAGTACCAGTTGGTCCTGTCGGACCCGTAGGACCTGTTGGACCGTCTGCACCAGTAGGGCCGGTAGGTCCAGTTGGTCCCGTAGCACCCTGTGGTATAGAAAATGCGAATACTTTAGCGGTATCAGGACCGCTTGCTGTTACCCCAATAGGCCCTGTACTAGCAGTAGGTGTACCAAACCCTGCTGCCGTTCCAGTAGGACCAGTAGAGCCAGTTGGTCCTGTGGGTCCAGTCGGGCCAGTTGGACCATCGGGTCCAATAGGTCCTGTGGGTCCTGTCGCACCAGTAGGTCCGGTAGGACCTGTATCTCCGGCTGATGCTAATATACTCCAATAAGAAGTATTAGTAGGTAATATAGAGCCGGATGAAGTATGTGCTTGAATACAGATGTATGACGATTCGTCAACAGAATAGTAAACTGCGTCGTCTACTTGATAAGATACAGAACCACTAGACCATGTTCCTTCCCAAACTAAACCTTCCGGTCCTGTACTTCCCGCAGGTCCCGTAGGTCCAGTAGCCCCTGTTGGTCCAGTAGGACCTTCAGGTCCGGTAGGTCCAGTCGGTCCAGTAGGTCCCGTAGGTCCGGTTGCCCCATCACTACCATCTGCTCCCGCAGGTCCGGTAGGGCCTGTCGGCCCAGTTGCCCCCGCAGGGATTGAGAAGGCAAAAACTTTAGCAGTATCGGGTCCTGATGCTGTTATCCCAATAGGTCCTGTACTTGCGGTTGGAGTACCAAAACCTGCGGCTGCGCCTGTGGGACCAGTAGGTCCTGTACTTCCAGTAGGTCCTGTTGCTCCCGTAGGCCCTGTCGGTCCATCTGAACCTGTCGGTCCTGTTGGGCCAACATCTCCTTGAGGAATGCTGAATGCAAAAACTTTTGCTGTATCAGGACCGGATGCTGTTATGCCTATCGGTCCAGTAGATGCCGTAGGTGTTCCGAACCCTGCTGCTGCGCCTGTTGGTCCGGTAGGGCCAGTAGGTCCATCAGAACCAGTAGGACCAGTAGGTCCTGTTGGACCTGTCGCACCATCAGCACCGGCTGGTCCGGTAGGTCCTGTTGCACCATCCGAACCCGCAGGGCCAGTAGGACCATCTGCACCTGTTGGACCAGTAGGGCCGGTATCTCCGGCTGGAATAGAAAACGCAAATATTTTTGCTGTGTCAGGACCGCTAGAGGTAACACCTATTGGTCCCGTTGATGCAGTAGGTGTACCAAAACCGGCTGCCGGACCTGTCGGACCTGTACTTCCAGTAGGTCCAGTTGCACCATCCGAACCTGCTGGTCCGGTAGGACCTTCCGGTCCTGTTGGGCCTGTCGGACCAGTAGGTCCTGCTACTGTTGAATCAGCACCACTTGGTCCTGTTGGACCTGTGGGTCCTGTTGGGCCTGTCGCTCCTTGAGGAATAGTAAAGGCAAATATTTTTGCTGTGTCCGGCCCACTAGATGTAACACCGATAGGTCCTGTTGCTGCCGTAGGTGTCCCAAATCCTGCTGCTACACCATTAGGTCCAGTAGGACCTGTCGGTCCAGTCGGACCTGTTGCTCCATCAGAGCCATCTGAACCTGCTGCACCAGTAGGACCTGTCGGTCCCGTAGGTCCGGTTGCACCAGTAGGTCCAGTAGGACCTTCCGGTCCTGTTGCACCGTCTAAACCATCCGCACCTGCGGGTCCTGTTGCACCAGTAGGTCCAGTAGCCCCAGTAGGACCTGTCGGTCCGGCTACTCCTTGTGGTCCGATAGGACCAGTTGGGCCTGTGGGACCAGTTGGGCCGGTAGGTCCTGTTGCGCCAGTATCTCCTTTGGCTGAAAGAACAGCCCAATAAGAAGCATTAGGTGGCTCTTGGTTTGAGTGCGCTGCTGTGGCTATGTAAGAGTTACCGTTGTGTGTAACTGCGTCATCAATAGAATAAGTAGTACTTGAGTTCCAAGCACCTTCAAAGACTAAACCTTCGGGTCCTACCGCACCTGCTGGCCCAGTTGGGCCAGTAGCACCTGTGGGTCCTGTGGGTCCTGTTGGACCAGTTGCGCCATCAGCACCGTCGGAACCGGCAGGTCCAGTAGGTCCGGTTGCACCGGCAGAACCAGTTGCCCCAGTCGGTCCAGTTGGTCCGGCAATTCCTTGAGGTCCGGTTGGACCAGTAGGTCCAGTAGCACCTGTGGGGCCAGTTGCCCCTGTGGGTCCGGTAGGCCCTGTTGGGCCTGTGGGTCCGGTGGGTCCAGTAACACCTACGGATGTGATTACCATCCATACATCTGTTGCTGTTTTTTTAACCACCGATTTAGTATATTGAGAAAGAGTAGCAGCACCATTAAGTGTAACGCCAGTATCGCCACTAATTGTTAATGTCCCACTACCTATATTTAAGACGTGTATTTCAGTTAAGTCAACTAAAAAAGGAACATTAGCGTTAGTAGGTATGGTAAGTGTTCTATCACTACTGCTATTAAAAACAATTAATCTACCTTCGTCTTTACGAAGTAAAGTATAATTACTAGTTTTGTTCACGGTAGGTCTTACATCAACAGCCATACCACCAACAGTAGACCCATCACCATAAAACAAATATCCTGCATCTGCATCTTTATACAAATGTTGAGTATGGGGAGTTACTGCTAGTCTTTCACTTTCAGTAGTTAGAAATACGTTTTTGTTATCAGTTAGTTTTTCTGCCATGCTATACGCCCCCTGTTATTATTCAGTCTCAAGTCATCCATAAAGGTTTGCTAGGAAGATTACTATAAGCCTCATCCGGTGTATCGTAGTTTTGCGGTAAATCTAACAACTCAGTACGATAAGTTCTTAAATCTGTTTTCTGTGTATCTGTAAGATTTTCCCATCTTATAGCAAGTTGGTAGTAATCCATTTCTTTTAACAAACCGTCTCTAAAGCCTCTTAACTCATCCCATTCCATTTAATCACCCATTGTTAAACTTTACCCAAAGAATTGCCTGTCCGTTATTAAGATTAGTAGTGCCGCTTTCTCTCCTGACTTGTATAATATCACCGGCATTGAAATCAAAATCTACATCCGACCCTGTTTTAGTAAGTGTATAATTATTACCATTAGTGTTTACTAAATCGCTAGGAGTGAAGGTAAAGTCTTTTGTTGTAGCACCACCGTTTTTTCTTATCCTAATAGTATTAGTTGCTGTGCCTGTGATTGTTCCACCGGCAAATAAGAATGTTGCTGCTGCTACTCTACCACCAAAAGGCATAGGAAACGCATTAGGATTAGCAGTAGAACTTTGAACCGTTGGCGACCTAAAATCAACGGCACTTGTACCTATTGATGACCTTTCAAAGAAACAAGGATGAAGCGCGGTGTTTGGTGTATCATTTGTTCTTCCTACACCTGTAACTTTAACAACGGCATTACTGGCGTGTGCTTGCATTAAGATACCTACATTTTGTATCAAATGCGAGGCATCTTCGGGTTTAACATTAGTTAAAGCACCGGCAGTAGTAGGACTTACATACATAGTTTGTCCTTCTGTATAGTTTGCTGCTATTCCGTTAGCCTTGCCGAATACTACTGCAAGACCTTCTGCGTCTAAGGCAAGCGTTTCATACATAATACCTATTGCGGGCATTGTTGATGTGGAGTCGGCTCTTGCCTTCTTTACTTTTACGACATTAGAATTATGCACAGCGAAGATAAAGACTACATCTCCTTTACTAAGTGCTTCTGCCGCTTTTACCCGAATAAACTGTCTGTCGTGAGTATCATTTATCCATTCACCTGCGGTTGCGTCATACCGCAAGATTTCTTGTTCTGCGGCTGATGTAATAGTAACATCTTCTAATTCTCCTATGCTAATATTTGTTCCGCCAGTTGAGGACCATTCAATACCTGTCCCACCACTATTTACTGCTAGGACATCACCTGCGGAACCTAAACTTAACTGTCCTATATCATCCATACCATTACCATAAAGAACTGCATTTTTCTCTAGGGTTTGTCTACCTGTACCGCCATGAAATACTGGCGTGTTACTAAAAGCACCTATGGTTTCATAAACACCATCTGCTATTTGCCTAAAGTTCCAATCGCCCCTAATGGTAGGTCTTTTTACACATTTTATAGATGCGGCTTTGTTATCAGTACCAACTTCACCATAAATCCTCCCACCATCTTTTATGACTAACTCATTACATTCTAATGTAAGGCCAGCAGGTATTTTCCAATAATTATCTATAACATCGTTTGTTTCTATTTGTAGTTTGTTATATTGAGCGTAAAAGTTTTTTGTTGTAGTATTACCAAAGTTTGTAGAGCCAGTAACGGGAAAATTAAGTGCGCCATAAGAAGATGTTTTAAGCGTCTTAAATCTAGCGGTAGTATGTCCGAACCTAAAGTACTCTCCAATGGCCGTCAGAGTACCTTCAAATAGGTATTCTTTGGTATAATCGTAGATGTCGTAGTCAGAAGAAGAAACATTACCACCATTAAAATCTAATATATCAACAGAACCGTATGTGTTGTGTAATGTTCTAGAAGTATCTGAGTAGATAGATTTAGCATATATTGTTCCCGTAAAAGTAATATTAGGATATATACCGTCTATCATACTGAGATTTAGTGCGCCAAAGTTAAATGTAACTAATGCCCTAGCACTTTCACTATGAAACATACTATCTGCTACATTGTAAATAACTAGCGGTTTGTGTGTGTAAGAGTCACCATTACCATCATATACTGTTGTAGTACCTGCGGTATTGAAATCGAATGTCATAGAATGTGTTGGTTTTATTTTTCCACCAACATTTATTTCTAACTTACCATCTAAGTTAATACTAGTAGTTGTACTAGTAGTAATACTCTTTGTAAAATTAGCACTAATAGTAACATCTACTAATTCACCACTAATAGGGAAGTTAGCACTATCGAATTGACAATCATTATTACCATCAGATGTAGAATCAAAGACTATACTATCGCCATCTGCCGGTGCAGTTCCAGTTGAAGGACCTAATGGGTCTAATGGGTCTAACCAATTGTCTCCGTCGTTGGGGCTAGAATTAGCACTACCTTGCCAAAAATATGTTGTCCCTACCATTTATCTCACCTCTATTGCGAAGAGAGAGAGCCGGACAATTCACCACTTGTAGTACCGCTTACTCTAGCAGTTGTGGCTTTTGTATAAAATGCTGTGCCGCCTTTCTCTTCTATTGCACTTAATAGCGACTTTGCTTGCCTCTCGAATGAGGCTAATTGTTGATTGTAACGTATATCTGCTGTGCCTTGTTCTTTTTCCGGTACAGTAGAGGGAATTGTGTCAATTAATACTCTTAGGCAATCTACACAAACTAAGAACTTGATAGCGCCCTCTATATGTGAAGTAAGCGGTGCATTTGTAGAGTTTACGCCCACATAGTCTGCCTTTCTTACTTTTTTCTGCACTTCGGGAATACGTATGTTTAGATATTCTACAATAGTAGCACTATTCAAACCTCTAGGTCTGTTAAGTAAATCTCTTATTTGCCTAGCAGATATATTAGTGTCTAGTACTGTTGCTTCGTCATCTACTACTAATTCCCCTACATCAAATGACATTCATTCACCTCTACTCATAGTCCAATGGTACGTCTATGAATACGGTGTTTGATGAAGGTTTCTCTGAACGACCTAGTACAACTACTCTTTTTGTAGCAATTATCCTATCAGTCATATCACTCGGTGGAAGCCAGTAAAGTGCCTTTCTTGGTGCGTTTAACAAAGCAAGAGGATGGTCTTTATATCTAGAACCTGCGTTACGATGTAATCTAATCAAGTAACCTTTACCCGCTTTCCAATGTTTCAAACGGTGTTCCATTTCTTTGACATCTGCTGATTCGGGCAACAAGATACCTGCGTCTTTTAGTTTAGAGGCAAGTGAAGCCTTAGACGGCTGCTTTTTCTTTGCAGCCGCCTTTGGCTTTGTGTCCTTCTTAGTAGAAGTCTTTTTAGTTGCTTTAGGCATCTAACCACGCTCCAATCTCAGGAACGTACTCCGGTTATCTTTAGGATTCTTTTGTTAGTACCCGATGAAGCACCATCTTGGTGTTCGTGGATAACGCTTCCCATGTAACCTGTTAATAACCAGTCATATCCAACGCCCGGCAATCTTGTCAACTCGGTTTCTGTAAATCCTTCTCCGTTGTATGTAAAGAACTCTGCTGTATCTGCACCCGGAATCATCATAATAGCATCGTTACCGATAGCGTTACCGCTTCCGTAATCTCTTGTGTAGTAGATGCTTAGGTTTGCGATTCTAGCCAAGTGGTCGCCTAGTGACTCAACTACGTTTCCGTATAATGTTGTGTTTAGGATAGCACTTCTCTTGTCAGCAGGTAGAACTAGTGCAAGTGGTTCGTTTCCACTTACTCTTCCTTCTGCAAAGATATTGTCCATAGCACTTAGGATGTCGCCTTCTTCGTCTGCTGAACCGCTTCCGAATACTGCTGTTGCTGTAACTGATGTTGCACCTGCACCCGCATATAATTTTGTTAGGATGTGGTTGTCAATTGTGTCAGCCCTTGCTCTTACGATAGCAAGTTGTTGACGGTCAATGTTCTCAAAGGATTCACCACGTAGACGTACTGCATCCAAGAAAGTAACTCTACCTTGTCCCTTCTCAAGTTTGGTTGTGTAGTTAGCAGTTCCAAGGTTGGTTGGGTCTGTTAGTGCTACATCATCTAGTGGGTATGTGAAAGAGCCTACAACTCCTGTGTACCACTTAAACTCTAACCAAGGTACGCTACGAACACCGACTAAATCAGTTGCGATAGCGATTGTGTTAGATTGTAGTTGGATAAAGTCTCTTAGAGTTTGCTCTAGGACTGCATCTCCAACTGAGAAAGGTCCGACTGCTGCTGTTGGGTTTAATATTTCTTCTAATGTGTTATTCATATCATTCATCTCCTATAATTTAATCTATATCTAACAAGATACAGGAATAAAATCTCCCGCAGACAACGCTGCTTCTCCGCCAAAGTAGTAACCGACTAAAGTTGCTGAGTTAGATGAATCGTCATCTACACAGCCGTTTTCGTCTGCTGTTTGTGAAAGGTAAATTGGAATCCCGAACTTAGGGGATGCAATTGCGTTTGCTAGTTTTAGGTAGCAAATACCGTCAAGAGGAAGGATTGATACTGTTCCTGTTCCTGCTGCTTCCAATGCTGAATCTGCATCACGGCTTGATTCTGCCATTGTGTAGCCGATTGGTGTATCGTCTACTGATGCTGTCATTAGAATACCGTCTGCGTGGTATTTAATAACTAGTCCTTTGCTTGCGAATGTTTCTTGTATATCTACTACGTGTACTGGGTCGTTTCCTGAATATGCTACCATTTTATCTCATCTCCTTAATATCATTGTACGAAGGGGCTTTCATTGTTGTTCTTTCTGCCCCTGCGAGTGTTTTGTTCCATGTGTTTGCCCAAAGGTTAAATGCCTTTGCGTAAACTTCTTCATCGTTAGAAACCATTTTTCCATTCAAGTAGTTTGCTACTTGTGGTTTCTCTGATGCTTCTACAACTTCTTCAACAGGTTTTGTCTCAGATGCGATAGGTGTCATCTCTACTGGGGTTGGCTCAGGGTGAGACGCTTCCCAAGATGCGATAAGTGTTTCTAATGTAGAAGTAGAAAGGTCATCGTGACCGGACATTCCTAAGTCTGATGCTTTAGTAACTAAAGACATTCTTTCTTCTTCTGCTCTTGCGGCCACTTCAGCCTCGAACTCAGCCACACGACTGTTAGCCAAAACTAACTCAGCCTGCATAGCCTCAATTTTTGCTTCATAATCTATTTCTGTATTTTCTGTTTCGGTCATAGCAATCACCGTTGGTTGATTGTGGTCAGAGATTGAATGACCTATAAAGGTTGTCTTACTGGCTATCATTTCTTCCTCTACTGTTATTTTCTCTATTGATTCTACGTTTGCACGTTCATATGCAGGTTTTACAACCAATGCTAAGTGGTCAAAAGTGAAATCTTCACCAAAAACAAGACCATTTTCATCAGCAGAGACAGGTACACCGGAGCCACCAATACTTACTCCGTAACCATCTTCTTTCCATAGGCCGGATGCCAAACTTGGGAATAATTCTGTTTGGTAAACGTGAGCGACATACCTTACTTCGTAACCACTTTCTGTTTTGAAGAATGATGCGCCAACTATTCTACCTACATTAGATTCCTCTATCCCATCTTCGTTTCTTGTAAATCCTGCGCCTTCTTTATTTGCGGCAGGGTGATATAATGTTAAGTCTGCATCTTTCATTTGTAATGCGACATTTTTTGCGCCTTCTATTGTTAAAGACCAGTTATTTTTATTCATGCCTTCGTGGAATGCTATACCACGTATTTCGTAAACAGTCTTACCTGTTTCAGCAATAAGTTTTGCCTCTATCTCTTCTAGTTTTAACTCTAAAGTAACTGCTACTTTTTGGCATCTACCGTCTTTCATTTCATATCCAACATCACATGAGCCGTGATAAGATGCTTCTTCATCCTCTTTCTTTTTGTAATATGCTTGTTCATCGAACTCATGACCTTCATGCTGTCTCATACATACAGCATATCTTTGTTCTTCACTAGAAAACTCTTCGTTCATTTTAGAATCGCCCATACACCTACTCATGAACTCATCGTGAGATTCATCTCCCATAGGTTTAGGTAGTGCTGCTTCTACGGCATCAGCCTTTTTCTTCATTTCTTTTGCCTCTGCGATAGGTATGCAATTAGGAACTTTTCTACCGTTTTTCATTTTCATACCATATTGTTCGTAACCTTCTGTACAAGGGTCGTCTGCGTCTTTTGCTTCTACGTTACCGCAATTGCACTCTGATGCGCTTGCATCGTGAGAATCATTTTTATCGAACCACATTTGAAACTCTTCTTCGTTAGGGCCGGGAAAATACATAGGTGTTCCGTCAGCCATTTTATCGCTGTGTATTTCGCCACCAAAACCTATGTCCATTGATTTTTGTCTTGCTCCTTCGGGTGTTGAAAATATGTAATCTTCCATACCTGCTTCTACCTTTTTACCACCACGCCATTGTCTGCAAGACCAATAACGTGCCTTCCATTTTGGGCCGGGATTATCACAGTTATGTCTACTGCGGAATGCTTTTCTTCTATCAGGGTCATCTCTTTTGATTTCCATGTTAGGGTCGCCAAATCTTACTAAAACTACATTACCGTTAGCATTTTTAGTATAAACTCCGAACTTTTTACTAGCGCCTGATGTACGGAATGGTTTGTTAAGAGTAACTTTACGGCCTTGATATTCTGCCGCAGTAACATCTTCTTCGCCCCATTCTTCATAAGCAACTTTTTCACCACCGCATCCGCAGCCACATGACATAACTCTTGGAGATTAGGAATGTCTTATTAACCTAATCTTTAGACACAGGACATTCTGAGCAATCACCCATAACACAAAACCCACAAAAGATACTATTATTCATCAAACATCAACTCCTTCTGTGAAGCCTTCTTGTGTTTTTAAGTTAAGATAACATTGTTTTAGTAAGTTTTCTTGGTCTGCACCATCAGTTACATCTAATGGAAATCGGTAATTAAATCCTGTGATTGGTGATTTATCACTTGTGTATGCGCTTGCATCCATAAAAACTAAACCACCATAAGTTATTGTAAAAGATTTAGTACCATCCTCTGCAACTTCTTTATCCATCCTAAACTCTCTTATTACTGCGTGTGCTTCTGCACAAGTTAATCCAAAGTTTGCTTCTATACTAACTCTCAAAGCCATTTTTATTCACCTTTCTTTGCAGTAACTTTATTGTTTGTGATTTGGTATGCTTCCATGTCTAAATTATGTTGTTTTTGCATCTTTTCTAAATCTAGGTCATGTTTTAATTTAAGTTCTTCGAGCATTCTTGTGTGATTATCTATTGCTTCCGATGCTGTAACGTCGCTTGCTAGTTGGTCGGGTAGAATGTTGATTTTTGCGCCTTCTTTACCCTTGAATAAATCAAGTACGCTAGTTATGATAAGAAGTGCCGGACCACCCAGCAAACCAATAACTGTTAGTTGACTGTCTGTAATATCCCTTTCTTCAACTATACTGTAATATGAAGCGGTGGCGGCAATAACAACCCAAGCAAGTACAACACCTAGTCCAAAAGTAAGCATCAAATACTCATTGGGGTTACTCATTTTCATTCTTGCCATGTTATTCGCACCAGCACCATGTCTTATTAATACTCCTATGAAAGACCCCAAAAAAAATAAAAAAGTATAGAATATTACTAAGTAATAATCATTCCATACTATCGCTTGCACCATCCTGTGTATTCTCTCTAGGCAGTTCGCCTACATTATTTGGTGTTTCTACATTCTTTCTTTGGTCGCCTTCTCTACCCGCACTTGGTAAGTTAAGATTATCTAAAGATTGATTTAGTGTAAGTAGACCTGCGTTGTAACCCATTACTGTTCTTTGCATTATGTTTAGTGGTGTTTCACTATCCATAGCCTCAAACTTAATAGTTGGTAAATCTTGTTTGCGGTATTTTATACCTAACAAGTCTAAGTGCGTCATAAATATTTTTGTTGCTGATTCGCTCAAGATTCTGTGCATACGACTAATTGCTTGCACAGCCCACAGGTTAGCATTGAATGTTGCTGCGAATGTAGAGCCTTTCTCTTGACCTGCCGCAACTCTAGGCACTTGTAACACAGCCGCAATATCAGCATTGATTGTGTCTAAGAATCCTGTGTTATTTGGTAAACTGTTACCAACATCTACATGATGTAACTCTACGTAATGTGGTAGCACAGGTATTTGGTCGCCTCGCAGTCCCTCGAATAGAGATATAACCTCATCCATAATATGTTGCAGTCTTTGGTTTTGTTCTGCGGGGTCTTGTATGTGTTCGATAGCAGATTTGTCTATTGTAATAAATTGTTTTGTCATAGAGTCCTCTAAAGAAACTCTGTTGTTCATACTGTTATATTTCATTCGTATTGGTTGTTTTAATGATGTAAATCTACTAGCGCCCCATATACCATAGGTACGACGTAATTTATTATCAGTAAACCAATTAGAACGATAATCTATTCTAACGTGTAGTATTTCATTTTTTGGTATAGCACGTTCATAGGATGTACCTTCTCTCAACATATAGATGTTAGCATTGATGATTGGATTATCTTCGTCAGCAACGAAATAAGAACCTAAACCACCTCTTTCATCAACTATGGTAATTTGTTTTACGGGTAAACTTTGTATGTCAGTAATACCAACACCTTGTTTGCCGACTATTTTGTTTATGTCATTTCCGTAAACCATAAGACTTCGCATAGCGTTAATCATAATATCATCGAAGTCAAGCGTCTCTTCTACTAACTCACGTATTGCATCTCTTATCTGAGCATTTCTACCGTTGGCATAATTTATCTCATAGTTGTTAGCCGTAAGAGAAACAGCACGAACAGCACCGTTTAGTTCGGGGTCTAACTTTAACATACTATCATAAAGGTCAAACTCATTGTCATGATTGCTGTCCTTTCTCAATCTTTCAGTATCACGTACAATATCCGGTACGCCCGCCACTTGATTGAAGGGTTCTATCATCATACCTGCTCTTTGTATAATTGGGTTAGGATTCTCTTTTTTGGTGTTTCCACGAAATATATTCCACCTGCTACGCTCTGCCATAACATATCGAGAGTATAATTGACGTTTAATAGTTCGTTTTTATTTTTTTTAATGTTTTTGTAATTTACTGAAAGAATAAAACGCTTTACTGCGGCATTTTTTTATTTTTTTTTATTTTTTTCTTTAATGTAGAGAAGTTAACTACGTTAACTATTATAGTGGGTGGGGGTTTACCAAACATATTATAGAAGAAATAAAAATAATTACGCATAGCCTAGCAGTCTAGCGGTTTATTTATTTTGTAAAACACCAACTTAATAGAAATTATTATGCTAATACTTATATATCCCTTCAAATTATTCTTGTTTATGCGAAGAGTGCATGGAGGCAAAGACCTCATTGAGAAGTTTGCGAAAGATAGAAGTTTTACTAATATTAGTGAGTTTGCTGAGTTTCTACACGAAATAGAACCAAAGCGTACAAAGAATGCGTGGAGATGTAGTATTCAGAGATGGATGAAGGAAGGAAACGACCCTTTCAAGAAAACAGAAGAATATCACAATGTTGAAACTAATCATACTAAAGTATATTATGATGAGGCGGCAGATAAGTACCTTGTAGTTATGGAAGCGTTAGATGGTTTCTATGTAGTAGAGGGAGAAAAACACAGGGCTATGAAAAAGGCTTATTCTCACACAGGTGGCAACTTAACAGTAGAAGAAATGGCTAGAGAGTTTGAGATGCCACCTACTTGGGTTAGTGAATATGTTAGAGTCAACAAATGGACTCATGGTATGCAGCCTTTTACAAATAGAGAAGTAGAAAACAATACTGTTGACGATTTGGTTGATGAAATACTCGCCATGCGTAAAATAGAGATTATGAAAAAGGCAGAACACAAAAAATGGCGACAAGTTGAGAAAGATGCCATGAAATACAACTACTTTA
>Ga0255773_10000264_pt1 | contig 55794 bp, 58 predicted proteins | sample 011ome_17_FD_179971 | JGI IMG/M metagenome (GOLD analysis project Ga0255773, IMG submission 179971) | Coastal salt marsh microbial communities from the Groves Creek Marsh, Skidaway Island, Georgia - 011502XT metaG (version 2) | ecosystem: Environmental > Aquatic > Marine > Intertidal zone >... | reverse complement strand
CTGGCGATAATGGGAGCATTCCGCTTAATGGCATGCTCTTCCTCTTCCAAGACAAGCATTCCAGCGCCACCGGCAATTACAAAACCATCTCTATCTAGATCAAAAGGTCTAGAGGCTTTTTCAGGTGAGTGATTATATTGTGAGGATAAGGCACCCATTGCATCAAACATTGATGATGAGGTCCAATGTTCTTGCTCTGCACCACCGGCAATAATAATATCTTGCTTCCCTAGTTGAATGAGTTCTGCAGCATGACCAATGCAATGCGCGCTCGTTGAACAGGCTGATGATATGGAGTAGTTTACCCCTTGAAGCTTGAGAGTAGTCCCCAGAATAGCAGAAACAGTGCTCCCCATCGTTTTGGTAACAGCATAAGGGCCAATTCTTTTGGGTCCCCTCGCTCTTGCAATGTCAGATGCTTCTATTTGAGCAGCAGAAGATGCGCCGCCTGAACCAGCAACTATTCCCACTCTTTCTGTGGTCATCTCCTCAAGATTTATAGACGCATTGTGCAGCGCCTCTTGCGCCGCTAAATATCCAAATCCAGAGGCTTCACTCATAAAACGCAAAATCTTCCTGTCAATCAATTCAGATAAATTGATATTTATTGACCCAGAAACATGGCTTCTAAAACCCATTTCTTCATAGGTTGAATTCTTTGAAATTCCAGATCTTCCTTTCTTGAGACTTTCCAGTGTCTGTTGGACATTTGAGCCAATGCAGGAGACTATTCCTAATCCAGTTACAACAACATTCTTCATTAGAATTCGCTGGTATCTCTAAACAGTCCGACTCTCAATCCATCTGCTGAATAAACGTGACGATCATCAACAAACATATTTCCGTCAGCAAATCCAACAACTGCACCTCTGTTAACAACTCGTTTTATATCTATTTCATACCTTACAATTTTTGCATTGGGCGTAACTTGACCAAAAAACTTGACTTTATCTGAGCCGAGAGCTCTTCCGTATCCGGGTAATTCAAGCCAACATAGATAGAAGCCTAATAATTGCCACATAGCATCCAAACCAAGGCATCCCGGCATGACTGGATCAGATTTAAAATGAACATTAAAAAACCATAAGCTCTCGACTATATTGAGATGAGCAATAATTTTGCCTTTAGAATATTTTCCTGAAACCTTATCAATTTGATCAATTGAATCAAACATTAACATCTCATCGGCTGGTAAACGCCCATTATTGGGTCCAAATAAGTTCCCGTTTCCGCAGGCAACCAAGTCTTCCTTTGAATAGCTTGATGCAGGAATGAATGTCATATTTTTCTTATATGAGAAAGATTAATTAAGTATAACAGCTCATTGTAGCAGGGATGATGCTTTAATTGATTCAGATACTTAAGAGTTTCATTTGTGTATTTATTCATTAAGCCGCTTAATTCTTTTTGCGTTTCATTAGTTTGTATTAATTGATGGATGAGTTTTATATCTTTTTTTAACAGTCTGGGTTGACCTAATTTTTTCAGGAGAAAATTCTTATCTTTTGTACTAGCATTTTTCAAAGCAAAATATAGTGGAAATGTTATTTTGCCTTCTCTAAAATCTTGAAGAGGAGTCTTTCCTGTATCAAGCTTGCTTTCATAATCTAAAATATCATCCTTAATTTGAAAAGCGGTACCAAGCGCCTTACCTAACAGACCAAATGTTTTAATTTCTTTTTTTGAGTTGCTTGCAAGCATCGCTCCAGTTTTTGCTGATGCCTCAAAAAGCCTGCCTGTCTTTAAATAACTAATTTTTAACAGGTCATCCAGTGTGATACATTGTTTTTTTTCAAAGAGAGATAATTGAATAATTTCGCCCTTAGCAATATCGTTAGTAGCATTTGCCAATTCGTCTAAAATAGATGAGATATTTAGCTTTACCATCAAAATAAAGGCTTTTGAATATATAAAATCACCTATCAGGACGCTGTGTGAGTTTGTCCATACTTGATTAACAGACTGCATGCCTCGTCTGCGTTCTGATTCATCCACAACATCATCATGAACTAATGTTGCAGTATGCAAAAGCTCAATGACGCTTGCTAAAGCAATTCTTTTATTTGATTTAATTTTTGCAGATTTAGAGGCAAGCAAACATAACAGTGCCCTAGTTTTTTTTCCACGGGTACTAAAAATATACTCATAAAGTTCCTGAATGATTTTTTCACTGGCAAGCTCTTTTGCAATATTAACTTGTACTCTATTGAGCTCATCTTCTGTAGTTTTTTTCAGTATGTACATTATTAGTTATTAGAAGTTTAAAAATTATACATAAGTATTGATAATTTCTTTTAGAAAGCGTATATTTTGCCACCTTTAGAGAGAACTATGTACGCAGTAATAGAAGCAGGCGGAAAACAACATAAAGTCGAGCTAGGCCAAGTCCTAGAAGTCGATCTTATGCCAGATGAATCAGGCAGTGAGCATGCTTTTGAAAATGTAATGCTTTACGTTGATGGGGATGATGTGAAGATTGGGCAACCATACATAGAAAATGCAAAAGTGGTTGCAGAGGTGGTTGAAGAGGTCAAGGGCGAAAAAGTTTCAATTCTTAGATTTCGAAGAAGAAAGCATAGCATGAGAAAAATTGGTCATAGACAAAGATATACTCAAATTAAAATCAAAGAAATTAACGTAGGTAAATAGCTATGGCGCATAAGAAAGCAGGTGGTTCCAGTAAAAACGGAAGAGATTCAAACTCCAAGAGACTTGGTGTAAAGCGTTTTGGTGGACAAATAGTTAAACCTGGTGAAATTATAATTCGTCAACGGGGTACCAATACCCATCCAGGTGAAAATGTTGGTATGGGCAAAGATCACACTTTATTTGCCACCTCAGCTGGTCAAGTGCAATTCACTTACAAAGGCATCAAGCAAAAAAAGACAGTTAACGTCATCTCCCAGTAAATCATGAACTTCATCGATGAAGCTCTGCTAGAAGCAAGGGCTGGAAACGGTGGCGCAGGATGTACAAGTTTTAGAAGAGAAAAATTCATACCACGCGGTGGCCCTGATGGTGGGGATGGTGGCAAAGGTGGAGATATCATCTTTCGTGTCGATTCCAATCTCAACACTTTGGTGCATTTTCGAAATCAAAAATACTTGATTGCTAAAAATGGTCAGTCAGGGGCCGGCAATAAAAAAACCGGACAAGATGCGGAAGACCTAGTAGTTATGGTTCCAAAGGGCACTGTCATTTTTGATTCTATATCCAATCAACTGCTTTATGACTGTTGTGATGAAAATACTGATTACCTTGTAGCTAAAGGGGGCGAGGGTGGAGCAGGAAATTTTCGATTTAAATCTAGCACTAATCAGGCGCCCAGGCGACATACTCCTGGCTGGCCTGGTGATGAATTTTCAATTAGGCTAGAGTTACGCTCTCTTGCAGATGTAGGTTTGGTTGGATTTCCTAATGCTGGCAAATCCACTTTTTTAAACAGCGTTTCTGCAGCTCGACCTAAGATTGGTGACTATCCCTTTACTACCCTTCGTCCAAATCTAGGAACTGTTCAAATTCATGACACCTCTTTTATTATTGCTGATATTCCTGGACTAATTGAAGGTGCATCTGAAGGAGCAGGTTTGGGTTTGAACTTTTTAAAACATATTTCTAGGACAGGTCATTTGCTGATCTTGCTTGATCCACAAAATTTAGAGAGTTCAGTTGAAGAACAACTTGCTATCCTACTTAATGAACTAAAAACATATGATCCTAGCTTATTAGATAAAAGCATTTGGGTTGCTATCAATAAAAAAGATACCCTTGAAGAGGGAATGCAAAATCAGCTTATCGATCTTGTTCAGAATAAGATGTCTGCATTAGATCTTAGCAATGAGGGGGTGGTTACGATTTCTGGTTTTACTGGTGATGAAACACGAACCTTGTTGGGTATGATAGCCAACAAGATGTCAGAGACTAATAATTAGCTAAGCGCTTTTACTGCTTTAACAAGTCGACTTTTGGTTCTAGCAGCAGCATTTTTGTGTATTACTTTCTTTGCAGCTGTTGAATCTAATACTTTTTGAGCAGTTTTCAATAATTCAGTTGCTGATTCCTTGTTGTTTTCAGCTATAGCATTACGAACAGCTTTGACTGCTGTTCTTGCTTGAGATCTTTGAGAATGCTTAAGTTTATATCTATCAGCATTCTGACGAGCTCTTTTGATTGATTGTTTACTGTTAGCCATATCTTTAAATATTAGATGCGCTAGTTTAATGATCTTAAATTAATCTGTCTACTTTTATTTATCCCTAATCGTTTAAGTATTTTTTAAACGATCCTCAAATAAATTGATCAATTCAATACTGTCAAGTATACTTGACATATGAAAAATCCCTTGTATCAAATATTCTTTCTTCTTTTGAGCATTAATGCGTTTGCAGATCTTGGTGTTAGCGAGAATTTTATAGAAAGGTTTAGCTCACTGCCCTCCTACACAAACGTTAGAATCTCTCCCGATGGAAAAATGATTAGTGTCCTCACAAAGATGCCAGATGATAAGAAGGGTCTTTCCATTTTTGATGCGGAAAATTTAAGCTTAATTAACACCATCACACTTACAAAAGAAGAAGAAATTGCAGGTTATTATTGGGTTAATAATGAAAGATTGCTGATTCAAATTGGCTACTACAACTCATGGGGCAGAGGTTCTAGGGGCGAATATTTTGCTATTAACTTTGATTCCACGAAACCAGCATATGTTTTTGGATTAAGAGCAAGGACTTCAGGAGCAAGAAGTAAGGTTGTAGATAAATTTTCATATGGTTATGTAGAAAATATTTTAGAGGATGATGATAGACATGTTTTGTTATCTGTTAATGTATTTGGGAAACAAAATAATGGTGGCTTTGCTGAGGCTATTAGGCTAAATGTTTATAACGGTCAGCAAAAAAGGTTGGGCAAGTCGCCTTTGGCTGGCGGGCAATTTATTTCAGACAGCTCTGGCACTCCAAGATTCGCAGTTGGAAGTGATATTGAAAATAACACTGTCACAATGTATCGCGCCTCAAAAAAAGATGAATGGCAGGTATTAAGCAAAACCCCATTTGGAAATGGTGAGATCTATCCTGTTAATATTGCAAAAGATGATTCAACAATTCATATTGTTGACAGTACTGAGACCTCGACTTTCCAAATTAAGGAGATCGATACTAAAACCGGTGAAAGCAAGGTAGTCTTTCATCATCCAGAATACGATGCTTATCCACAAATATTAGATGATAAGGTGCTCGGGGCTACAATCAATCCTGGATATGTGAGAGCTTATTGGTTTGAAAATAATGACCCATTGCAAAATGCAGTTATGCAAGCAGCTCAAGCCTTTAATGGGAATATAGAAGTTTTTGATAAAAAAGAGATTGGCTTAATTGATTTATCAAAAAATAGAGACAAATTAATTATTTCTGTAGGCGACTCCGCATCTTCAACAAAGTATTACTTATTTGATCTTGAAAAGAATCAAGTTAAATACTTGCTCACCATGTGGCCTGAAATCGACGATCAAGGCTTAGAGCATGAAGTACCATTCAATTTTATAAATTCTGATGGAGTGAAGATTTATGGTTATTTCACGCCTGCGAAAAACCAGCAAGAAGATCAGTCAGCCCCTATGATCGTTATTCCCCATGGCGGTCCTCATGCTAGAGATTCATGGGGTTTTGATCCAGACACTCATATTTTTTCTCAGGCTGGATATGCAGTGTTAAAAGTTAATTTTAGAGGCTCAACTGGTTATGGAAAGGAATTTATAAAAATGGGATTTGGTGAATGGGGGGGAAACACCCAGAAAGATATTATTGAGGCAACTGAATGGGCCATTAATCAAGGACTTGCCGATCCTGAACAAATTGGAATTTATGGGGGCAGTTTTGGAGGATACTCAGCTGCAATGGCTCCTATGCTAAGACCTGATCTTTATAAGTCAGCTGTTGCATATATTGGTGTATTTGATTTAGAAATGCTTTATGACGAAGGAGATATTAAAACTATTAAATGGGGCGGTAAATATCTAGATAAAACATTAGGTCAAGATCCTAAAAAAATTAAAGCAATGTCACCAGTTAATCAAGCCAGTAAACTTGAGGCTCCAATCATTATTGTTTCAGGCAAGGAAGATCAACGCGCTCCTATAGAGCATGCTTATGCATTGGCTGATGCATTGTCAGAAGCTGGTAAAGAGCATGAGTTAATTATTGTTGAGAAAGAAGGCCATGGCTTTAGAAAGCCCGAGAATAGATTGATGCTTTATAAGAAAATGCTAGAGCACTTTAACAGGACTGTATTGAAATAAATATGGTGGAGGCGGCGGGAATTGAACCCGCGTCCGTTAGTTCTTCAACCTGACTTCTACATGCTTAGCTCGTTCATTATGTTTCACCTTAATGACCCGAAGAGCAGGGTATTAAAGGCTAGTCTAAATTAATTTTCGCGTTACTGTGTTAAGACTCCACAGCAAGACTAGACTATGTATTTTGCCAATGCTTCAAACCATAGACAATTCTTGCATTGGTTAGCCAATTAAGCGGCTAAAGCGTAGTTGTCGTTTTCTGCAACTAATTTTTTTGTAGTATGTTTTACAAGAGTTACCACAATCTTGGCATGCGCTTTGGAATCCAATAAAAACGTCGAACCCAATTCGCCCCCATGGGGTGAACGATTATATATGAAAATGATTAACGATTTGAATTTTTTAAAATTCTTTGTTTTTCTCTATTCCAATCTCTTTGCTTTACATCCTCTCTTTGATCATAGGTTTTCTTTCCTTTGCCTATAGCAATATCACATTTGATTTTATTGTCTTTCCAATAAATTGATGTGAGTACGCATGTGAGACCCTGCTGGCTAATAGCTTCAAGAATATTATTAATTTCTCTTTTATTTAACAAGAGCTTCCTGGATCTTGTTGGGTCAATGTGCTCATTTTTTAAAGAAGCTGGGGGATCAATTTTTAGCCCTATAACCCAAGCTTCATTATTTTTTAAGGTCACATATGAGTCTTTAACATCCACCTTGCCATTTCTTAAACCTTTGACTTCCCAACCTTCTAAAACTAATCCAGCTTGGAATTTATCAGATAGATGATAATTTCTTGCCGCATTTTTATTCTTGACGATGATATTATTGTTTTGCATATTCATAATGAGTATCACAATTATGAATCTGTTCAAACTATTTGCAAATCTTGAGGGTATTCATGGAAAAGACTAAAGTGACTTTGATTTACTGGGGCTTATCTTTATTTGTTTTTTTGTCTCTAATGCCTTGGATTTTTAACCCAATCATAGCGACATATTCAATTGAGACATTAGCTATTTATGGAGGGATTGTGGTTGCATTTTTGGGTGGCACTATTTGGGGGTGGGATAAAGAGTATGCTTCATCAAAAAACCTTTGGCTTGCAATTGGGTTCTCTTTGTTAGGTCTTGGGATTTGTCTGCTAACTTTTATTAACCTATCCCTCAGTTTGACTGTATTAATTTTTTCCTTGCATGCCTTTCTAGCTTTTGAAAAAAAATACAGTACATATTTTCAAGCAAACATTAAATATGCGAATGCAAGAAATTTAATAACAAACTTGGTTACAATATGCTGCATAACTTCTTTAGCATATTTATATAATCCCTACATCTAAAAATATGAATGTAAATACTTCTTCAAAAATTAATGAAACTGTTTCCTGGGTAGGAAAGTGGACATTTGTGCTTGCAGCCGCAGGATCTGCTGTGGGCTTAGGAAATATTTGGGGCTTTCCTTATAAAGCAGGGACCGAGGGTGGAGGAGCCTTTGTATTAATCTATCTTCTATGCATTTTAGCTGTTGGGTTGCCAATAATGATGGCTGAAATAATGATCGGCAGGCGCGCTAGAAAAAGCCCAGTAAACGCTATGAGAATAGCAGCCCTAGATTCAGGGCAAACAAGCAAGTGGCAAGCGGTAGGTTGGGGTGGTTTGGTTTCAGGAATTTTAATTCTTTCCTTTTATAGTGTTATAGCTGGAATATGTTTAAATTACATACTCATTTCTGCTTTCCCAACTCCTGATATCTCTTCACTTGAGCAATTCAATGAAGTGACCTCATCTCCATCGAGATTAATGTTTTGGCACACTGTTTTTATTGCATTGAACATACTGATTATTTCCGCGGGAGTGATTGGTGGAATAGAGCGCATGGTTCGCTTATTAATGCCAATGCTATTTATTCTAATGATGGTTATGGTCATTAACGCAATGATTAATGGAGATTTTACCAGAGGTTTAAACTTTTTATTTGCTCCAGATTTTTCTGAAGTAGACGCTACAACTTTTTTAAGGGCTATGGGACAAGCATTCTTTAGCTTAAGTTTAGGCATGGGTTCCATAATGTGCTATGGGTCATATATGCCAAAGGAAGAAAATATATTTAAAACTTCTCTCACTGTTGCTGGTTTAGATACTCTAATAGCAATATTGGCTGGCCTAGCAATTTTCCCCATTATTTTTGCTTATGGTCTAGAGCCTGGAGCAGGCCCAGGTCTCGTGTTTGTTAGCCTTTTATCTGCATTTGTTGATATGCCCCTAGGCAATATTGTGGGACCAGCTTTCTTTGCATTATTGTCTATAGCTGCATTAAGCAGTGCTATTTCTTTGCTTGAACCAAGTGTTGCATATTTTGAAGAAGAAAAGATTGTCTCACGTTTTGCAGCTGCCTTAACTTTGGGAATAATTGCATGGCTGATTGGCATAGGCAGTGTGCTTAGTTTCAATGATTGGTCTGAAATAACTTTCATTGGAAATCTAAATTTCTTGGATTCGATAGATTATCTGGCTAATCAATTTTTAATGCCAATCGGAGGCATGTTAGTTGCAATATTTGCGGGATGGTTCTTAAAGTCTGATCTTGCGCTGGATGAATTTTCTGGCATTGATCTTGCTATATTTAAGGTCTGGAGATTTTTCATCAAATTTGTCTCTCCTGTCCTAGTTGCAGCAGTTTTTGTGTATCAGCTTGTGAGCTAGAAATGTCTAAAAGCTTTGAAGGATCTAAAGTATTTGAGGCTCCTCCGGAAAAAATACTTTCATTGATTAATGATTTTGAGGCTTATTCAGAATTTTTACCTGGCTGTCTTGAATCCTCTAGGTTACCCAGCCCCGAGGGTGATTTTGTTAGGGGCAGGTTAGCATTTTCATTGTTAAATAAAATGTACTTATTTGAGTCGAGAAATCAGATTCTTGAGAATCAGGTAAGTATTACTCAATCTAAGGGACCCTTTACAAACTTTAATGCCCTGTGGACTTTGGAAGTGATTGATAAAAATTTGACCAAGGTAGAATTCCAAGCCAAATTCACCCTTCCATTTGCGCTCAATATTATTACTACTCAATCTTTGGTTAATAAAGTTGGTCATAAATTTATAGTTGCTTTTTCAGATCAATTATTAAAATGAAGATCTATGTATCAACTCAGCATGATGCGCAGATAAGTTTTTTAGAGCTTGATGTCTCAGAAAGTATTACAGCCAGCGAAGTCTTAAATTTATCAGCAGTAAAAAAACTTTATCAAGGACAGGTAGGTTTTTTAAAAGTTGGAGTTAATGGCGAGGAATTAGACGGGAAGTACAAGGCTTTACCAATGAACTATAGAATGTCTCATGGAGAGAGGCTAGAAATATACAAACCACTGTTTCAAGATCCCAAGGAAAGACGGAAGAAAAAAGCTCAGCTTGTAAAAAAATCTTAGCTATCTTCTGTCAGAGTTGTTTCTTCAAGCACCCAAGTATCCAATTTTTCATCATTGCTAAATATAAGAGATAGTTTTTTTTCACCAATGATTTTTTCACCAATCTTAACTGAATAAAAATAATCCCATCTATTTTGATGAATAGGACTATTAAGCAATGGAGTGCCCAAAAGGTACTGTACCTGATCTTTGTTAAGACCCTTAACAAGCTGTTTGACATCCTTGTCTTCAATAATGTTACCTTGCAAAACAGCCACTTTGAATGGTGCCAGAGCTGAGCAGCCCGATATTCCGCCAAGAGACAAAATAGCTATTAAAAAGGTGGATGTTAATTGCTTCATGAGATGATTTGATTATACTTTGAAAGAGGATACATCGAAAAGTTCATGAGTAAAGAAAATACTGAATTAAAAAAAGCTGGTTTAAAAGCTACTCTTCCTAGAATAAGAATCTTAGAGGCTCTTGAATCAAATGATAATCGTCATTTGAGTGCCGAAGATATTTATAAACAACTTATCACATCCGGAGAGGATGTCGGTTTGGCTACTGTATATCGAGTTTTAACTCAATTTGAATCAGCTGGTATAGTTATGAGGCATAATTTTGAAGACGGCCATGCAGTATATGAAATTACTCCCGATGATCATCATGATCATATGGTATGTCTAGATACCGGTAAGGTAATTGAGTTCCATGATGAGATCATTGAAAAACGTCAAGAATCAATCGCGAATGATATGGGCTATGAGATAGTTGATCACAGCATGGTTTTATACGTTAAGCCAATTAAATAAATTATTTTTAAACCCTTGAACTCCCCAGGAGCCATCCCAATATATTTCCTATAAGGATGCAAAGATGGCAAAAAAACAAAAAGTAAAAAACAAAAAAGATGAGCATGATCTTATTGACGAGTCTCTAGATCAAGAGATAGGCACAGATGAAGCAGAGTCTTTAGAAGACCAAACAGATTCTTCAGTCAAAGAAACTGAAGAGTTAAGCTCAGAGGAGAAGGTGAAGGACCTTGAAGAAGCTTTGTTAAGATCAAGGGCTGAGCTAGATAATGCCTTTAAGAGAAATGCTGCTGATATTGAAAAAGCACATAAATATGGAGTGGAGAGGCTACTCAATGAGTTGCTACCAGTTGTGGATAACCTTGAACATGCACTTAATAATTTCTCCAAAGATTCAACAAAAGAAGATAAGGAGGGAGTTGAACTCACACTTAAATCTTTTGAATCGGCCCTTGATAAATTCGGTATTAGACCCATCTATCCAATTAATGAGCAATTTGATCCAATTAAGCATGAGGCTGTAATGACCTCCAAGGATCCAAAAAAAGAAAATAATGAAATTGAAAATGTATTTCAAAGGGGTTGGGAACTTCACGACCGGGTTGTAAGACCTGCAAGGGTTTCCGTTATAAAAAACTAGGAAAAAAATTATGTCAAAGATTATAGGAATTGATTTAGGAACAACAAACAGTTGCTTAGCTGTCGTCGAAGGACAACAGCCAAAAGTGATTGAAAATGCCGAGGGTGGCAGAACAACCCCATCGGTCATTGGTTATTCTGATGACAATGAGGTATTGGTTGGAACTCCAGCTAAAAGACAGGCTGTTACAAATCCAGAAAAAACTTTATATGCAATTAAAAGATTAATCGGCAGAAGGTTCGATGATGACGTTGTAAAAAAAGATATGGATATGGTGCCATATGAAATCATTAAGGCTGATAATGGGGATGCATGGGTAAAAGTTGGCGATAAAAAGTTGGCCCCTCCTCAAATTTCTGCTGAAGTCTTAAAGAAACTAAAGAAAACTGCTGAAGATTATCTTGGTCATGAGGTATCCGAGGCAGTTATAACTGTTCCAGCTTATTTTAATGATTCACAAAGGCAAGCAACCAAAGATGCAGGCAAGATTGCAGGTCTTGAGGTTAAACGGATAATAAATGAGCCAACAGCCGCTGCATTGGCTTATGGATTAGATAAACATAAAGGCGATTCTGTTGTTGCTGTCTATGATCTTGGAGGAGGAACCTTTGATATTTCAATTATTGAAATTTCTGAGGTTGATGGAGAGCATCAATTTGAAGTGTTATCTACAAATGGTGATACTTTTCTTGGTGGCGAAGACTTCGATCTTAAATTAATTGACTATTTTGTTGCTGAATTTAAAAAAGAGTCTGGCTTTGATTTAAAAAGTGACCCTATGGCTCTTCAGCGTCTAAAAGAGGCTGCAGAAAAGGCTAAAATTGAGCTTTCATCATCTGACCAAACTGAAATTAATCTTCCTTATATAACTGCTGATAGCTCAGGCCCAAAACACTTCGTTCATAAAATTACACGAGCTAAACTCGAGTCTTTGGTTGAAGATTTAGTAGACAGAAGTCTTGCTCCGCTCAAATTAGCATTAGAAGATGCCAAGCTTTCTGTTGGTGACATCAATGAGATTTTACTCGTTGGAGGGCAGACTCGTATGCCAATGGTTCAGCAAAAAGTGAAAGATTTTTTTGGCAAAGAGCCAAGAAAAGATTTAAATCCTGATGAAGCAGTTGCAGTTGGAGCTGCAATCCAGGGATCAGTCTTATCAGGAGACACCAAAGATGTTCTATTATTAGACGTAACTCCTTTAACCCTTGGAATCGAAACCTTGGGAGGAGTTGCTACACCATTAATTGAAAAAAATACAACCATACCTACCCAAAAATCTCAAGTTTTCTCAACTGCTGAGGATAATCAATCAGCAGTTACAGTTCATGTAATTCAGGGCGAAAGAAAACAAGCTGCTCAAAATAAATCTTTAGGGCAGTTTAATTTAACTGATATTCCTCCTGCTGCCAGAGGCACTCCTCAAATTGAAGTTTCCTTTGACCTTGACGCTAATGGTATTCTGAACGTTGCAGCAAAAGATAAAAATACTGGAAAAGAGCAGTCTATAGTTATTAAAGCTTCTAGCGGTTTGTCCGATGAAGATATTGAAAAAATGGTTAAAGATGCTGAAGCTAATGCTGAGGATGACAAAAAGTTTGAGAGCTTAGTCCAAGCAAAAAATAATGCAGATATGCTTGTTCACGCAACTAGAAAGTCCATTGCCGAAGCGGGAGATAAGCTTACCAGTGAAGAGAAGGATGCAGTAGAATCCTCTACTGTCAAACTTGAGGAAGCCATCAAGCAAGATAGCTTAGAAGCTATTGAGGACGCCACTAAAAACCTTAATGAGGTCTTAACTCCATTGACTCAGAAACTTTACCCTCAAGCTGAAGAAGGCTCACCTGATTCTGCAGAAGAGACATCTAGTGATGAGAATACAGTGGATGCAGAATTTGAAGAAGTTAAAGACGAAGAAAAATAAACAATGTCACAGAGAGACTATTATGAGGTCTTAGGGGTCTCTCGAAATGCTTCTAGTGCTGAGCTAAAGAAAGCCTTTAAAAAGTTGGCTATGAAATATCATCCAGATAGAAATCCGGATGATCCTGCTGCTGATGAAAAATTCAAGGAAGCTGCTGAGGCATACGAAATCTTATCTGACTCAGAAAAAAAATCAGCTTATGACCAATTTGGCCATGCCGGTGTTCAAGGCATGGGCGGCGGTCAAGGAGCGGGCTTTCAAGATTTTAATTTTGGAGACATCTTTGGGGATATTTTTGGTGATGTCTTTGGTGGCAGAAGAACATCTGGAAGGTCAGCAAGGGGTCAAGATCTTCAATATACCCTGGAAATAACCCTTAAAGAAGCAATTCTTGGTGTCAAGAAAACCATCAAAATACCTGTAGATAAATCTTGTAATGACTGTTCTGGATCTGGTGCCAAACCAGGCTCATCTCCAGTTACCTGCAGTCAATGTAATGGAGCTGGTCAAGTGAGAATGCAGCAAGGTTTTTTTTCTGTTCAACAGCCCTGCAATGCTTGTAGGGGAGAAGGCAGAGTTATCCAAGATCATTGTTCTTCTTGCAGAGGCTCTGGAGTTAGGCAAGATACGAAATCCTTATCTGTAAGCATTCCATCCGGTGTAGATAATGGTGATAAAGTTAGATTAACAGGAGAGGGAAGTGCTGCAAGAGGTGGGCATACTGGCGATCTTTACGTTGTTATTCAAGTTATGCCTAATGAAATCTTTGAAAGAGATGGTAGAGACTTATATTTTGAAGCTCCTATTCCATTTGACATAGCCGTATTAGGAGGAACAATCAATGTTCCTGGTCTTGAATCAAAAATAGCTCTCAAGATACCTTCTTATACTCAAACAGGTAAAATTTTCAGAATCAAAGGAAAAGGAGCTGCTTCTGTTCGAGATTCTCGAAGAGGTGATCTCTTATGCAGGGTCATTGTTGAAACCCCTGTGAATCTCTCAAAAGCGCAACTCAAGAAACTTGAAGATTTCAGCCAATCAATAGCAAGCTCTGAACACTATCCAATAAAAGAGTCATTCGTCAAAGCAACTAATCAATTTCTTAACAAATAGAATATTGCAAATTTTAATCAATGGTTTTAATGGAAATATGGGTCAAGCAATCCAGACTCAATGCAAACAATTTGATATCGAAGCACTAGACTTTGAAGACAAACCAAAAGACTTAACCAATATATCTGTCGTAATAGATTTCTCTTCCCCAAAGGGGTTTAGTAATTGTGTAAATTTTTGCATGGAGCAGAAATTACCTTTAGTATCTGGAACCACAGGATTTTCAGAAGAGCATTTGGCACTGATAAGTTCTGCAAAAAAATCTATACCAATATTAATTGCTTCAAACATGTCGCTTGGCATTGCTCAATTAAAAAACTCAATAGAAGAATACTTAATGTCCACCAGCTTTCGATCGAAGTGCAAAATTATTGAAATTCATCATACAAAGAAAAAAGACTCCCCGTCAGGAACAGCTCTAGAAATTTCAAGATTTTTAACAGAATTATTCAAAAGTAAGTTAGATGGTATGGTGGAAATTGAATCTTATAGAATTGGAAATGTCTTTGGAATTCATAGAATTGTATTTGAAAATGCAGAAGGCTTGACCACCTTTCAACATATTGCAAATTCTAGAAATATTTTTGCAAAAGGCTCTTTGCAGGCTGCAAGATGGATTCAATCTAGGGAAAGTGGCGAATATAACTTTGCTGACTTCTTAAATAAAAAGCTTTAATCTATATCAACTTTTCTATAGAATACACAAACTTTAAATCCCGAAGGTGCCAAGCAGATTATTGTTGGGGTGCTCATTTAAAATGAGTCAACTTTATGAGGCGCCGGAGAAATAACCCCGGAGGAAATTGTGAGTATTGTTTCAATTAAAGACCTGTTAAATGCAGGCGTTCATTTTGGTCATCAGCAAAGATTCTGGAATCCTAAGATGGAGTCCTTTATATTTGATACTAGAAAAAAAATTAGCATTATTAACCTTGAAATGACTCAAGAATGCCTAAACGCAGCCGCATCAAAGGCTGAAGAAATTTGCTCAAAAGGCAATAGAATATTATTCGTTGGCACAAAACGCTCTGCATCTAAAACTATCAAAGAATCTGCTTCTGCTATTGGTTTACCTTACATTGATAAAAGATGGTTAGGTGGAACATTAACTAACTGGAAAACAATCCGTGGATCTATTAGGCGTCTTATTGATATTGAAGAATTACAGTCATCAGGAAGGATTAATAAACTTTCAAAAAAAGAAGCTGTGGATATTACAAAAGAATATGAAAAGCTAGAAGCAAGTGTTGGTGGAATTAAAGATATGAAAGGTTTGCCGGATGCTTTATTCGTTGTTGATGTTGCATATGAAAAAATAGCGGTCACAGAAGCAAAGAAAATGGGTATTCCAATTATCGCTTTGGTTGACACTAATTCAAATCCAGAGGGCATTGATCATATTATTCCGGGTAATGATGATGCAATTCGATCTATCAGATTAATAACAAAGGTTATAAGTGATGCATGCGCTAGAGGTCTGGCGTCTTCCCAAGGAGGAGTTCTAAATATTCAAACGGATGATGAAGCGCCAGCTGTTAAAGTGAAGAAGGCTTCAGTGACATCCGGTAAAGTGCTAAATATTATTGAGAATGCCGAGTTAAGTGAACCAGATGAAGCTTTGGCAGTTGATACAGAAGAGGCAAGCAATGAAATAATGGAGGATGCTGTTGAATCAAATAATGAATCTTCGGAGATCCCAGCAGAGGAGCCCATTGAATTAGATAATGCAACTGAAGATGCAGCTATTGACTCAGCTGACGATGTTGCCAAGGAGGTTGAGGAAGAAAAATGACTATCAGTGCAAGTCAAGTAAAAGAATTAAGAGAAATGTCTGGTGTTGGCATGATGGAATGCAAAAAAGCATTAGTCGAAACTGATGGTAATCTTGAGCAAGCCTTAGATCTTCTGCGGGCAAATAGTTCGCTAAAAGCTGAGAAAAAAGCCTCAAGAGTAGCTGCTGATGGTGAGGTTAAGATTGCTGAGAACTCAGAATATTCTAGCCTAATTGAAATTAATTCAGAAACTGATTTTGCGGCAAAAGATTCTCAGTTTAAAGATTTTGCAAGTGAGCTTGCTGAGTATCTCTCCAATAATAAAGTTGATAGTATCTCTGATCTAAGTTCTGCATTTGAAGAAAAGAGACAGTCTCTCATTCAATCCATTGGAGAGAATATTCAGCTGAGAAGGTTGGAAACTCTTGATGTGCCTTCTGGTGGTTGTATAGGAGCTTACCTCCATTCAGACGGAAAATTAGCTGCCATAGTTTCTATTGATGCAGATAACAAGGATTTGGCTAAAGATCTAGCCATGCACGTATCTGCCACCAACCCAACGTGTCTTAAATCAGAGGATATTGATCCTGAGTTACTTGAGCGAGAAAGATCAATATTTTTAGCGCAAGCAGAAGAATCTGGAAAAGATGCATCTATCATGGAAAAAATGGTTGAGGGAAAGGTGAAAAGATTTCTTTCTGAGGTGACCTTAGTCTCTCAAGGCTTTGTTAAAAATCCTGATCAAACCATTGAGGAATTATTAAAAGAAAATAATACTTCCATCATAGCCTTTGCACGTTTTAAGGTGGGTGAAGGTATTGAGGTTGAGACTAAAGACTTTGCTGCAGAGGTAGCTGAACAACTTCAACAATGACGTCTCTGTCCTACAAACGTCTTCTTGTAAAATTTAGCGGAGAGGCTGTAGCAGGAGATGATGACCACGGGATCGATCCAAAAATATTAGATCAAATGGCTCAGTCTGTAAAAGATTGTAAAGAGCTAGGCGCCCAAATTGGAATTGTGATTGGGGGTGGCAATCTCTTTCGAGGCGAGAAATTAAGCAAGGCTGGAATGGATAGAGTTGCAGGCGACCATATGGGGATGTTAGCAACTGTTATGAATGGCATAGCTTTAAGAGATGCTCTTGAAAGAGCTGGAGTTAAAACCAGAGTCATGTCCGCCATATCAATGTCCGGTGTTGCTGAGCACTATGATAGACGTTTAGCAATTCAACTCTTATCAAATGATTTCGTTGTAATATTTACTGCAGGAACTGGCAATCCATTTTTTACAACTGATAGTGCTGGATGCTTGAGAGCCATAGAAACACAAGCAGATATTATGTTAAAAGCAACCAGAGTTGATGGAGTTTATTCAGCTGATCCTGAAAAAGATCAAAATGCTTCATTTTATCCATCTCTATCTTATGATGAGGCAATTCAAAAAAACTTAAAAGTTATGGATGCAACAGCGTTAACTCTTGCAAGAGATCACAGATTGCCATTAAAGGTTTTTAATTGGAATCATCCAGATGCCTTAAAAAGAATTGCTTGCGGAGAGGATATCGGAACATTAATATCATAGTTATGAATGAAATAATTGACCAAATTAAACCTAAGATGCAAAAGGCACTTGATTCGCTTGCTCATGAATTTAATAAAATTAGAACAGGCAGAGCTAATCCAAGTATTCTCGATTCAGTCAAGATTGATTATTATGGAAATCCAACGCCGATTAATCAAGCGGCAAATATTTCTGTGGAAGAGGGAAGAACCTTAGCTATTTCTCCATGGGATAAGTCTCTGGTGTCTGAGATTGAGAAAGCAATCATGTCATCTGATTTGGGTTTAAATCCAAGTACAAGCGGTGATTTAATAAGGTTAACGATGCCTGCATTAACAGAGGAAACTCGCCAAGAGTATATTAAGCAGGCTAGAAACGAAGCAGAAAATTCCAGAATCTCTATAAGAAATACACGAAGAGATGCAAATAATACAGCAAAAGATCAGCAAAAAGCCGGAGATTTTTCTGAAGATGATCTCAAAAGAATTGAAGATTTGGTGCAAAAAGAAACAGATTATTTTATTAGTCTTGTTGATTCAGAGCTGAAGCAAAAAGAAGAAGAATTAATAGAAATTTAGTTATTTCATATCCAGCCAGAATGGCAGAAAATAAATACCCATCAATTGACTTATCTGGCATCAATGCAGCGATTATCATGGATGGTAATGGAAGATGGGCAAAAAAGAATGCTTTAAATGTTACATTGGGACACGAGCGCGGTGTTAAAACCGTTATAAAGATTGTTGAGTCTGCAGCAAAAGCTAAGTTAGATTCTCTCAGTTTATATGCTTTTAGTACTGAAAACTGGTCCCGTCCAAAAAAAGAAGTTCTTGGTATCAAGAAGCTTATTATTAGCGCTATAGACTCTCAAGTTCCTGAATTAATTAACCAAGAGGTAAGATTAAATTTTTTTGGCGATTATTCTTCTTTTGGGGATGATGTTGTAGATGCTATCAAGCAAGCTGAAAGAGTCACTGCTTTCAATGATCCAAAGCTGAAACTAAATATTGCTCTTGGTTATGGAGGTCGAGCAGATATCATTGAAGCTACAAAATCAATAGCTACAGATATTCAGTCAGGCAAATTCTCTATTGAAGATATTTCTGACAAAACTTTTTTTAGATACTTGCAAGCACCTATCACTGAGTTAGATTTACTCATCAGAACAGGTGGCGATCATCGGATTAGTAATTTCTTGTTATATCATTTAGCCTATACAGAAATACAATTTTCTGAAACGCTCTGGCCAGATTTTACTGAAGTGGAATTTATTAAGTGCTTGGAAGCATTTTCAAATACGGAGAGACGTTTTGGCAAACGCACTATATAAGAACATCCTTCAAAGATTGCCAGCTGGATTAATCTTGGCTCTATCTGTATTCGGAATTCTTTACTTACAAAACATTTATATTATTTTTGCTCTCATAATAATTGCAGGATTCATGTTGATCAAAGAATGGTTAAGCCTGTCAGACTCGTCAGTGAGCTTAAAACAAGTAATATTTGTTGTAACCATAATCATATGCTCCTTTTTCTTTGAGGAAGTTTTCATAGATCTTTTGTTGTTAGCAATATTAATATTTTGGGTGATTTTTAGTTTTTGTCTGATATTTAACAAAAAGTTATCTTTCATAAGTTTTGACAATAATTATCTAGGAGCCTTTTTGGTATTTGGTTTTATTTTTGGCCTTATACATTTAATATTTTTCTCAGAATTCACCAACTTAAATAAATTTTTTGTGCTATTTATAATTTTGTTTAATGTTGTAATAGCAGATATCGGGGCTTATTTAGTTGGAAGTAGCATTGGTAAAACACCACTCTTTCCCAATATCAGTCCAAATAAAACTATAGAGGGTTTAATGGGCGGGGCAGCTCTAGTTATTATTTTTATAACCTCATTGTATTTCTTTGATTTAATTTCAGTTGGTTTGTTGTTGGCTTCTTTGATCAGTCTTCCTTTTGCATTTGTTGGTGACTATTTTGAAAGTCAATTGAAAAGAAGTAAGTCAGTTAAAGATAGTGGGTCATTGATTCCTGGTCACGGCGGGATTTGGGATCGCTTGGATTCCCATATTGCTGTGATGCCAATTTTTATTTGCTTAACTCACTTAATGTTATGAAAAATATTATTTTATTGGGCGCTACTGGCAGTATTGGCGAAAGTTGCCTTAATGTAATCAGGCAGAATGAAAAAGAATTTAATTTGCTGGGTATTGGATTGGGCAGCAATTTAGATAAAGCCCAAAAAATAGCACAAGAATTTGAACCAGAGCATATTTTTATCAGTGAATCTGATCTTGATAATTCACATCAATTATTTCGTAGATACCCCAGAATTCTTAATTCAGAAAATGAATTAAAGCAGCTAATACAAGATTCCAATGTGGACATAGTGGTATCAGCAATTTCAGGATTTGCTGGTTTAAAGGCAAGTTATTTTGCTATAGATGCAGGCAAAACTATTCTGGTTGCAAATAAAGAAAGTATTGTAGCGGCGGGGGACATCTTAATACCTCTTGCTGAAGCTAAAAATTCAAACATTATTCCAGTTGACAGCGAGCACAATGCTATCCATCAATGCTTACCTCCATACAGAAACCTTGATGAGGTTGCTAAAATAATTATCACTGCATCAGGCGGCCCCTTTAAAGATAAAACATTTAAGGAATTAGCTGAAGTTTCACTCCAAGATGCCTTGAAACATCCAACTTGGAACATGGGAACCAAAATTACTATTGATTCAGCCACTTTAGTAAATAAGTGTCTAGAGTTAATTGAAGCACATCATCTTTTTCAAATTCCAGAATCTAAAATTGAAATCGTTTTACACCCTCAAAGCATTATTCATTCAATGGTTACATTTATTGATGGTTCTACCATGGCTCAACTGAGCAACCCAAATATGGAAGTTCCCATTGCCAATGCCCTGGGTCAGGGTAGAAGGCTGCCTATTAATTTTGAGCCCATTCATTTCTCAGGATTGAGCTTTTCTTTTGAGCCAATACCGGAAGGAAGAGAGGTAATTTTTGAGATCGCTAGAGAGGTATGTAATCAAGGTGGTAATTTAGGGGTTATTTTTAATGCTGCAAATGAAGTTGCAGTCGAGTCTTTTATCAACAAAAATATAAATTTTGTTGATATTTATAGAGTTATAGAAAGAACTTTTAATTCTTTTCCCTGTTCTAAGCTAAACACATTAGATGATGTATTTGAATATGATAAAGAAGCACGCATTCAAGCAGAGAAGGTGATAAAATCCATAAGCTAAATTTTATAATATTATGATCTATTTTTTTTCAGCCATAGTTTTATTGGGCGTTCTCATTGCCATTCATGAATTTGGGCATTTTATTGTTGGCAGGATGTGTAATATACATATTTATAGATTCTCGATAGGCATGGGTCCCGTAGTCTATAAAAAATTAGACAAACATGGGACTGAATTTGCTTTATCTGCTCTCCCATTAGGCGGATATGTAGCATTCCATACTGAAAAAGTTAATGAAGAAGAATTAGAGCTTCAGCAACCCTTAACTCCCGAACAAAATCAGAATACTTTTGAAAGCAAACCCAAATGGCAAAGAGCCCTTGTAATGCTTGCAGGCCCCACAGCTAATTTTATACTTGCTGTTGGAATTCTATCTTTAATCTTTGTAAATTCTGTAGAGCGTCAATTTATTCCAGAAGTATCTGGGATTTCTGCGGAATATATTCAAAATAGTTCTGACTTGAAGCCAGGAGATGTCTTGACTGCTATCAATGATAAGACAGTTTCCAGTCTTCAGGATATCAGACTGGAATTACTCTCATTGTCAGGGACCAACGGCATGATTGACTTTACATTTACAAGAGGTCCAGGTGCATCAAAATATACATTATCAGTTCCCGTAAAAAATTATCTTTCAGATCCAGAAGAGCAAAATGCTCCTGAAAATTTCATGGGTTTTGATCTGGTAATGAAATTACAGCCAACTGTCGGTGTCATTGCTCCAGACAGTGAAGCCGCAAAGAGCGGATTAATGGTTAACGATAGGATACTAGCTGTTAATAGCCAATCAATTCGTTCATTTGAAGATTTGAGATTATTCCTTGAGGACTATCAGGGATCCGATTTAGATTTGAAGGTTTTAAGAAATGAGCAAACCCTGTACCTGAATGTGCCTCTCAGTGTTAGAAGCAATGTAAACGGCGAAGAAGAAAAATATATTGGAATAATGCCAGGATTAAAAAGATCATTCTTTGCTTCACTTTCAAAGGGAGCATACGAAACATATAATTTGAGTGTTAAAACTCTTACTTTTGTTGGCAAAATGGTAACAAGAGATTTGGGAACACAAAATCTCAGCGGCCCAATTGGCATTGTGCAGATGGCTGGTGATACTGCCAAAGCCGGCTTCATGCCTTTTTTATACCTAATGGCTCTTTTAAGCATAAGTTTAGGTGTATTAAATCTATTACCAATTCCAGTTTTAGATGGTGGCCAGCTAGTTATGTTAGGCATTGAAGCTGTTAGGGGTTCCCCAATGCCAGAAAAAATGGAAAATTTATTTTACATGTCAGGGTGGGTTGCGGTTGGATTCCTTATGATCTTTGCGGTGTTCAATGATATTTCTAAATTTTTATAACATCATCAATGAAAAATTTAGCTCTTTCCCTACTTGCATTAATATCATTCTCAACTTCAGCATTCGATGAATTTTTAATTACTGATATAAGAATAGTTGGCTTGCAAAGAGTTTCTATCGGCAGTATTTTCACCGCAATTCCAGTGAGCGTTGGCGACACAATGAATCAGGCTAAAGTCTCAGAAATTACCAGAGCTTTGTTTAGTACAGCGCAATTTAACGATATTCAAATTGGTAAGGATGGTAACGCGCTCATCATTAGCGTCTTAGAAAGACCATCTATCTCATCAATTGAACTTGATGGTAATAAAGCATTGAAATCTGAGGATTTATTAAAAGGACTTGAAGGCGCAGGTATTGCTGAGGGTCAGGTGTATAAGCGATCTACCTTGAATGGCATGAAAAGTGAACTGGTCAGACAGTATGCCTCTCAAGGGCGATATGGCGCGGGTGTAGAGATAGAAACTATTAACAAACCTAGAAATACCATTGACTTAAAAATTATTATTGATGAAGGTGAAAGCGCAAAAATAAAAAAAGTTAATATCATTGGCAATGAGCTTTTTTCAGATGAAGATTTGATGAGAGGTTTTGAGCTCAAGGAGGGTAAGTGGTACTCGTTCCTTTCAAATAAAAATAAGTACTCAAAAGAAAAACTTCAAGGGGATATAGAAAATTTAGAATCTTTTTATCTAGATAGAGGCTATCTTAAATTTTCTATCGAATCTTCTCAGGTGTCTGTTTCAAAAGATAAAAAGGATATTTTTATAACTTTAAGTATTAGAGAGGGCCAGCAATATAAAATTGATGAAGTAACTGTTGTTGGTGATATGCCGATCGATGAGCGCATCTACTCAGCTGTAATTGATAGCCAAAAAGATCAAATCTACTCTCAAGCCCAAATAACCCAAATTGAAGAATATTTTGTTAATCTTTTAGGAAACGAAGGCTACACCTTTGCAGAGGTTTCAGGGAATCCTGAAATTAATGAGGATGATAATTCAGTTTCTTTGTTTTTCTTGGTTCAGCCAGGCAATAGAACCTATGCAAGAAAGATTTTATTCTCAGGTAACTACTTAACCAATGATGAGGTTCTGCGAAGAGAGATGAGACAATTTGAGGGAGCTTGGGCATCAGATAATTTGATTGAGGGCTCAAAAGTGAGACTTGAAAGATTAGGTTATTTTAAAGAAGTTAATGTAGAAACAATTCCGGTGCCAGGAACAGAAGATCAAGTTGATATTGAGTTTACTGTGGAAGAAGAGAGCACTTCGAGTATCGGTGGATCGATCGGGTATAGTGATTTTGGAATGAACTTAGGATTAAATTTATCTGATAATAATTATCTGGGTAGTGGAAATAGGTTTAATTTAGGCATCAATAAAAGTGTCTATCAAGAAGCCTACAATATATCATTCTTCGATCCTTATTTTACAATGGATGGTGTAAGTAGAGGTTATAGCCTTTACTTTCGAGAAACTGATTATGGTGAGTACAACGTAGCAAATTATCTTACCAACTCTATGGGTGCCGGCGTCCAGTTTGGTTATCCCATAAGCGATACTCAGAGAATAGGATTAAACCTTAATTTTGATAATACGGATATTGATCCTGGATCTCTGCCTTCGAGAGAAATTGCTGATTTCCTTGCCTCTGAGGGAACTGTATTTGATGTTTTAAAAGTTCAAGCTGTTTGGTCAAGAATTACCTTGAATAGAGGTATGTTTCCAACATATGGATCCTCAACAGATATCATGCTCCAAGCCACCATTCCAGGCAGCGATCTAAGTTATTTTAAAACAAATATTCGTCAAAAATTTTACCGTCCTCTAGGTTTTGCTAATCTTGTTTTTGGGTTTGATGGACAGCTGGGTTACACAGGAGCCTATGGAGACACCAAAATAACTCCATTTTTTGAAAATTTTTATTCTGGGGGTCCTCGCTCACTCAGAGGTTTTGAATCTAATACTTTGGGTCCTAGGGTGACGCCATCACCATGCTATGAATTTGATGCCAAAACAGGAGAATGCCCATTAATTATTGATACAGATTTTGATGGTGAGCCTGATTCAATTGCACAAAACCCATATGCTTTTCAGCAGTTAAGGGATCCAATCGGAGGTAACTTTTTAATTGAAGGAAGTCTTCAGTTAATTTTTAGACTTCCAATGATTGAAGATCAAAGATCTATGCGCTCTGCATTCTTTTTAGATTTTGGTAATGTTTTTTCTACTGACTGCCAGGAATACCAGATTAACTGTTATGAGCCCTCGTTTGATGAGTTAAAGTATTCAATAGGAGTTGGAGTGACATGGATAACAGGCTTTGGTCCAATGAGCTTTAGTTTTTCTCAGCCATTTAATGACGGGCCTTTTGATAGAACTGAAGAATTCCAATTTACCATTGGGCAAGTCTTTTAGTGATTATCTAGTGTTTTTTATTTCAATTGATATAAAATGTAACAACCATTTAAGGGGTTAAAAATGAAAAAATTATTATTTGTACCATTGTTAATTGCATCATTGCTTGCAGCCATCCCAGCTTTCGCTGCAGAGGGCATTGCTGTAATTGATATGCGTAATGCAGTCTTAGCAACACAAGTTGCTCAAGATGCTTTTAAAGCTTTAGAAGAAGAGACTGAATATGCGGCCAACATAGAGAGAGCAACTTTGTTGCAAACTGAGCGTCAATCGCTTGCTGAAAAACTTCAAAAAGATGCTGAGACCCTCTCTCAAGATGAAATTGCTGATATGCAGAGAGATATTCAAGAAAAAGGTAAAGATATTGAGTTCATCGTTGGCAAGGTTCAAGCCAAACAAAGTGAAACCGCTGACAAGGTTTTTCGAGAGCTTAACCCCTCTCTTCAAAAGATTCTTTCTGAATTAATTGCAGCTAAAGAAGTTAAAGTGCTTCTTGGAAGAGAAAATGTTCTATTTGCTGATACAGCATTGGATCTTACCGATGATGTTACATCTATGCTTGACGTTGCCGCAGCTAATGGCGCAGAAAATAACTAAGATTGTCTGGGCCATCGTTTAGCCTTAAAGATTTAGCTGACAGGGTTAATGGCGATCTGATTGGTGATCCAATGATCACCATCAAATCAATAGCAACAATTCAAAATGCATCCAATGGATGCATTTCTTTTCTATCAAACCCAAAATATAATAAATTTCTTGAGGACTCATCTGCTTCCGCAATTATAGTTACTCCTGAACTATCAAAAGATCTCAATATCCCAGCTATTATTGTTGATGATCCATATGCTGCTTATGCCAAAATTTCTGAATTGTTTGTAAAATATAAAAACCCATATTCCGATCGATCTATCAATTACTTTGTTCATGAAACTGCAGAAGTGGACGATTCAGTGATAATAGGACCCAATGCATACATTGGACCTGAATGTAAGATAGGTAAGAATTCTATTATTCATGCTAACTCTTCCTTGGTGATGAATGTTGAAATTGGAAAAAATACTATCATCCATTTTAATTCAATACTTGGATCAGATGGTTTTGGATACGCGCAGGAAAAAAATGAATATATCAAAATTGAGCAACTTGGAAAATTAATAGTTGGTGACAATGTAGAGATTGGAGCAGGTTGTACTATCGACAGAGGAGCTATAGACAATACTGAAATTCACAATGGGGTTAAGTTAGATAACCAAGTCCACATTGCTCACAATGTAGTTTTGGGTGAAAACTCTGCAATCGCAGCTTCTTGTGCCATAGCTGGCTCAACTATCATAGGGAGAAACTTACAAATGGGAGGTCTTTCTGGGATTCTGGGACATTTAAATATAGCTGATGATGTTTTCATAGGCGCGCATACACTTATAACAAAAAGTATTAATAAGGCAGGAAATTATGTCGGTATAATGCCAGCTCAAAATCAAAAAGATTGGGCTAAGTCCTCTGTCTTTATTAAGCAAAGGAAATAGAGATGAGTTACGAATTTTCAGACATACTAAAACTTTTGCCACATCGGCACCCATTTTTATTTGTCGATAAAATTGTTTCTGTAGAATTGGGTAAAAGTATTCTAGCTCAGAAACATATCTCTATTAATGAAGATTTTTTTAATGGCCATTTCCCCAATAAGCCTGTTATGCCTGGTGTTTTGATTATTGAAGCTCTGGGGCAAGCGGCAGGTATTTTAGGGTTTTTGACAATGAACAAGACTCCCGATGAAGGTAGTATTTATTACTTGGTAGGTGTTGATAAGGTTAGATTTAAGAACCCAGCAGGTCCCGGGGATGTAATTAATTTACATGCAACCATCAGATCCGAAAAAAGAGGCATATGGAAATTTGATTGTAAGGCAGAAGTTGATGGAAAAAATATCTGCGAAGCAACAATTCTTTGTGCCGACCGCTCGAAATAAACATGGCAAATTCTATAATTGATCCTAGCGCAAAAATTGATCCATCTGTTCAAGTTGGTCCTTTTTGTGTAATTGGGCCTAATGTTGAGATTGGGCCCAAATGTGTTCTTCATTCTCATGTCGTAATTAAAGGACCGACTAAAATAAGTGCTGGAAATATCTTTTATCAATTTTCTACCATTGGTGAAGATACACCTGACAAAAAATATAATGGAGAGGCTACAACTTTAGAAATTGGTAGCAATAATATTTTTAGAGAGGGCGTAACTGTTCATCGAGGAACCGTTCAAGATAAGTCTAAAACTATTATAGGCAGTGATAATTTATTCATGGCTTATTCTCATATTGCCCACGACTGTGTGGTAGGGGATCAAAATGTATTTGCAAATAATAGTGGGTTGGCGGGACATGTCATGGTTGGAAATAATGTCATTCTTGGTGGTGTTACCTTGGTTCATCAATTTTGTTCTTTGGGTGATTATTCCTTCACAGGCTTAAATACTTTAATTACTATGGATGTACCGGCATTTGTAAAAGTTGCTGCGAATCCTGCCAGACCCATAGGTCTCAATACCGTAGGAATGCAACGTAATAACTTTGACAACGATACGATTAACTTGATTAAAAAAGCTTATAGAATTATTTATAGAAAAGGCTATTCTCTTGATGACGCTATCAAGCATTTACATATATTGAATCAAGAGAAAAACCATGCACTCGATATTTTTATTGCCTCTATTGAAAGATCTAAAAGAGGCCTGCTGCGCTAGGTGTCAAAAAAAAAGTTAAAAGTAGGTATTATCGCTGCCGAACATTCAGGTGATAGGCTCGGGTCTAAGCTCCTTGAGGCATTGCAAAATAACTTTCAATTAGAATTATTTGGTTTGGGTGGTCCTCAAGTTAATGCCAATCAAATAGTTACGCCTGAGGGTGTTAATTATCAAGATTTGCATGTGATGGGTCTTATTGATCCATTAATTCATCTCCCAAGAATTCTTTCAATTAGAAAAAAACTATTCAACCTTTTTACCTCAAATGATATTGATATTTTTATTGGCGTTGACTCTCCTGATTTCAATATGTTTTTCCATAAAAATCTTAAATGCAGGCATATTAAAACCATTCAAGTGGTGAGCCCATCAGTTTGGGGTTGGCGAGAGAATAGAATTCATAATATTAAGGCCTACGTTGACTTAACCATGTGCCTATTTAAATTTGAGTGTAATTTTTACGAACAAAAAAATATGCAAAGTTTTTTTTTAGGTCATCCATTCAGCAAATTAAAACCTAGAAATACTCAAGAGATAATCTCTAGGCATAGCCTAGATTATTCTAATGATTTTATCAGCATCCTGCCTGGAAGCAGAAAAAGCGAAATTTTTCAGTTAATGCCCCTTTACATTGAATCAGCAAAAAAGCTTCTTGAAATCAATTCAAATACTTTTTTTTTGATCCCAGCTGCAAATAAAAAATTAGCTGAGCTTATCGAATCAATTAAAGGAATCAACGAAATTCCTTATAAATTAGCCTATGACTCTGCTCAAGATTTTCTTACTTTATCCCCAATCTCCATTGTTACATCTGGAACAGCCACTCTTGAAGCAGCTGTCTTAGGTTCTGTGCCTATAATTTGCTATAAAACAAATAAGCTTAATTACGCAATTTTAAGCAGACTGATCAAAACTCCATATGTAGGTTTGCCCAATCTTTTATTGCAAGAGCAAATTTTCCCCGAATTAATACAACATGATTTAACATCTGATTCTATTGTTCAGAGCTTTCAAGAGATATCCTCAGAACTCAAAAAATACCAATCACATTTCTTAAAATTAAATGATTCCATGCAGGGTAAGGGCTTTGATGCTGCAGCTAATGCTATTAGTGATTTATTGTGATTATTGCAGGGGTTGATGAGGTCGGAAGGGGATGTTTGGCTGGCCCGGTTACAGCTGCAGCGGTAATTTTAAACAACCCTATATTAGAATTAAAAGACTCAAAACAAATTTCCCCATCCAAAAGAGAGATCTTATCTAGAAATATTAAAGAGCAATCAATTTTTAGTTTTGCCAGTGTCTCTAATCATAAAATTGACCAGATAAATATTCATCAGGCAACCCTCTTAGCAATGCAAAAAGCTATAATTAACTTGCCCATCACTCCGGACTTAGTTTATGTTGATGGAAAATTTATCCCAAATATTGAGTTAAATTGTAAGGCAGTGATTGGGGGTGATCAGCTAATTCCTGAAATTTCAGCTGCCTCAATTATTGCTAAAGTACATAGAGATGCATTCATGACAAAACTTGATCACAGATATCCAATTTATGCTTTTGCAAAAAACAAAGGCTATGGAACTGCGCATCACTTAAATGCTTTGAAAGAATCAGGCTATACACCTTTCCATAGAAAATCTTTTAAAGGAGTAATAGTGTAATTATGCAGACTCCTTTCATTCATTTAAGAGTTTCTTCGGAATTTAGTATTTCAAGAGGTTTGCTCAGAATCAATGAGATTGTTGCAAATGCTAAAAAGCTTAATATGCCAGCAGTAGCATTATCTGACCTAAATAATATGTTTGGGATGGTTAAATTTTTTCAGAAAGCAGAAGCTGCAGGCATTAAACCTATTGCTGGTACGATTCTTAATTTAAGATCAAACTCGGGGGAGCTTGGAGAAATCCTTTGTCTAGCCAAAAATAATGTTGGGCTTAAATCTTTGATGGGCATAATTTCTAAGTCTCAACTTCAACAAGCAAATGGGCATCTTTCTATTACTTTCGATGATTTAAAAAGCTGTGCTGGAGACATTGTAGTAATTTCTGGAGGTGCAGAATCTACAATTTTTAAATTAACCCAACTTAATAAACATCAAGATTTAAAAACTGAATTAATGTCCTTTCAGGAAACTTTTCAGGATGATTTTTGTATTGAACTTCAAAGGCTGGGTAAAAATTTTGAAGAAGAATTTATTCAATGTATTTTACCCATTGCATCTGAATTAAAGATTCCAATCATAGTATCCAATGATGCCATGTTTTCTCAAAAAGAAGATTTTGATATTCATGAGACTAAAGTATGCATTAATACAGGGAAAACATTGAATGATTCCAATCGTGCAAAGCTCTACACCCCTGAGCAATTTTTTAAATCCACGAATGAGATTACAAATTTATTTAGTGACTGTGATGCAGAAACTTTAATAAATAATACTTTTGCAATTGCCCAAAAATGTAACGTTACTCTTAAAACAGATGAATACTTTCTTCCAGAATATCCTGTCCCACAAGATCATGATTTCAATTCTTTTTTATCAGAGCTTTCTAAGAAACAGCTTAATAAGATTATTGAGTCCTATGCAGCAGAAAAAAAAGAGATTTATCTGCAACGCTTAGATTATGAATTAACACAGATTCATGCGACTGGTTTCTCTAGTTATTTTTTAATTGTGGCAGATTTCATTCAATGGTCTAAAGATAATGATGTTCCGGTGGGTCCAGGAAGGGGATCGGGGGCTGGTTCTTTAGTAGCATACGCCCTAGGAATAACAGCTTTAGATCCAATTGAACATAATCTGCTTTTTGAAAGATTTATTAATCCTGAGAGAATCTCCATGCCAGATTTTGATATTGATTTTTGCATGGATAAAAGAGATATGGTCATTGACTATGTTGGACAAAAGTATGGAAAATCTGCGGTTTCTCAGATTGCAACATTTGGAACAATGGCAGCACGTGCAGTGGTAAGGGATGTCGCGAGAGCTCTTGGCAAACCATATGCTTTGGGTGATCGAATCTCAAAAATGATACCTTTTGTACCGGGAATGACTCTTGAAAAAGCTATTGGCTCCCAACCAATATTTAAAAAAATGATTCAGGATGAGGAAGAAGTTTCTGAGATCATTGATTTGGCTTATAAACTTGAAGGGATAGCTCGAAACGTTGGCAAGCATGCTGGAGGAATTGTCATTGCTCCTGGATCAATAACAGATTTTTGCCCCACATATTTTGATCCCCAATCTAATTCACTGATGACTCAATTTGATAAAGATGATGTTGAGACTATCGGATTAGTTAAATTTGATTTTTTGGGCTTGAGAACACTTACGGTCATAGATCGAGCAGTAAAAACAATTAACGAATATTTAGCAAAGAATAATAAAGATAGGTTAGACCTTACCTCACTCACCTTAGATGATCCGAAGGTGTTTGAATTGCTAGCCTCTGGAAGAACAACAGCTGTATTTCAACTTGAATCAACTGGCATGAGAGAGCTTATTCGCAGACTCAAGCCAACCAAATTTGAAGAAATTGTGGCTTTACTAGCTTTATATAGGCCTGGACCTCTTGAGTCTGGCATGCATGATGAATTTGTTGACAGAAAGCACGGCAAGAGCAAAGTTACTTTTCCCCATGAGTTGCTTGCTCCAGTCCTATCAGAAACATATGGGGTAATTTTGTATCAAGAGCAGGTAATGCAAGCAGCACAGGTTTTAGCAGGTTATTCACTTGGCCAAGCTGATATTTTAAGAAGGGCAATGGGAAAGAAGAAAGTTGAAGAGATGGAACAACAAAGACAGATTTTTGTTGATGGCTGCTTTCAAAACGAAATTAAAAAAGCTACTGCTGAGAAAATTTTTGATCTCATAGAAAAATTTGCTGGTTATGGTTTTAATAAATCTCACTCAGCCGCTTATGCAATGCTTTCTTATCAAACCGCATATTTAAAAACATACTTTCCTGAGCATTTTATGGCAGCTGTTTTATCAACCGAATTAGGGAATACCGATAAAATTAGTACACTTGTCAATGAGTGTAAGGAGATGAATATCAAGGTTTTAACTCCTGATATTAAAACCAGCAATAAGCACTTTGATGTTAATTCAGACCTTCAAATTAAATATGGTTTAGGAGCAATTAAGGGCGTGGCAGACTCTTTTATTCATCATGTGATTGAGGTGAGAAAAAATTACTCGTTTAAAGATTTATTTGATTTAACAAAAAAAGTAGATATCAGATTGGGCGGCAAAAAATCTATTGAAGCTCTTACCAAAGCAGGAGCCTTTGATGCATTAGCCCCATCTAGGTCCATAGCACTTGCTTGCATGGAGGACATGCTAAGAGAGGGTCAAAAGAATAGCGCTCAAATGACTGGCACGTCTGACCTTTTTGCTGCAATGGAAGAAACATTTGATCCATATGAGAAATATTTGGATGTTAAGGAAGTATCAAAAGAAGATTTACTCAATCACGAGAGAGACGCTCTTGGATATTATTTTTCAGGGCATCCAGTGATTGCAATAGAAGGTATGATCTCAAATCTAAGATCTCACTCAATCAGAGAAATTAACGATGACATCGGTAGAGCTAAGATAGTTGGATTGTTAAATTCATATAGACAAATAAGGGATCGCTCAAACAAGCAAATTGCATTTATTAGTTTTGATGATGGGACTGGCATCATGGAAGGTACAATTAGCACTGATGTTTTGGAGAAATATCATTTACTATTGAAGACGAACTCTATTCTAATTTTTTCTGGTTCAGTTGAAATAGATGATTATAAATCTAAAGAATTGAACAGAAGAATGTACAAGATGAAGGTGGGATCCGTGGCCTCGATTGAGTCCCAGATGAGTCAAGGTAATAAATCCATTACGATTGATGCAAGAGATCTGTCAGATGATTCTATTCAATCTCAAATGGCCAATTTAAAAAATTTGAATGGTGATTTCTGGAAGCATGGAAACTGTAAAATACATTTAAAAATTCATCATGATAGCTCTGAGGCTATAATAGAGCTTGGAGATGAATTTAAACTTATGCCATCAACAGAGAATATTAAAATTTTAAAGGATATGTTCGGTGATGAGGCGATCACATTAAACAAATGAGTACTAACATTTTAGATTTTGAAAAACCCATAGCAGAAGTTGTAGAAAAAATTGAAGCTTTGCAATTAGCTGCTATAGACAACCCCGAGCTTTTGCCTCAAATTGATAAATTAAAATCAGAGCAAGCTTCGCTAACAAAGAAAATTTATTCAAAGTTGTCCACTTGGCAGAAAGTTCAAGTTGCCAGACATCCTCATAGGCCACACACACTTGATTTTATAAAAAGAATTTTTGATGGTTTTGAGGAGTTGCATGGAGACCGCCAATTTGGTGATGACGCCTCTTTGGTTGGAGGGATTGCAACATTAGAAGGCATGCCCGTAATGATTATCGGTCATGAAAAAGGACGAGATACTCATGAAAAGGTTAAGAGAAATTTTGGAATGCCTCAACCTGAGGGTTACAGAAAAGCCAAAAGGCTAATGCAACTCGCTGAACAATTTAACATGCCACTTATTACTTTTATTGATACAGCTGGAGCATATCCTGGGGTTGAGGGTGAAGAAAGAGGTCAAAGTGAAGCAATTGCTAGAAATTTAGCAGTGATGTCTAGTTTAAAAACTAAAATATTAGTTGTTGTGACCGGTGAAGGAGGTTCTGGTGGAGCTTTAGCATTAGGTGTAGGTGACCATGTCGCTATTTTAGAATATGGTACTTATTCAGTTGCCTCACCTGAAGCATGTGCATCTATTGTTTGGAGAGAATCAGACAAGGCTCCAGAAGCTGCAGAAGCCATGAAGGTTGGAGCAAGCGACTTAAAAAAAATAGACATTGTTGATGAGATTATTGTCGAGCCAATTGGTGGGGCGCATCAAGACTATGATCTAGTTTCAGCCAACATTAAATCATCGTTGCTATCAAATATAGCAGAGCTATCAAAATTCTCTCAAGAGGAGTTGCTGCAAAGACGTTATCAGCGCTTGCTTAAAATCGGCGCCTAATTTTGTTTGATCGAAAAGCTTTCTTTGATTTGGTTGATCCTAACAAAAATATTACTGTTGGCTTTAGTGGCGGCGGGGATTCCTCTGCATTATTACATTTTTGTCATCAACTTAATCAGCAAGGGCTTCTGCGTGGCAATCTTTCTGCCATTCATATAAATCACTCACTGCATAAAAATTCAGACCAATGGGAAAGTCACTGCAAAATATTTTGTAAAAACAGAGGAATTGCTTTTAAAAGCTATGTCGTAAACATAGATTCAAAAAAATCGGGGCTTGAATCAGCTGCAAGAAATGCTAGGTATAAGATTTTTGAAGAAGTTATAAAATCAAATGATCAGCTGTTAATGGCGCATCATGCAGATGATGTGGCTGAAACAATTTTATTTAGACTCTTTCGTGGAACTGGATTAGATGGCCTTCAAGGACCAATCAACAAACGGACTTTAGGCGAAGGTGTAATTTTAAGACCTTGGCTTGCTTATACTAAAGCGGACCTTTCTAGATACTTATCCATTAATGATATTGAATTTATGACAGATGATACCAACTTTGAAGATAGTCAAGATCGTAACTATATCCGCAATAAAGTTCTTAAAATTGCTTTAAGTAGATGGCCGAATGCAAGCAAGCAAATTCAACAAATGGCTGAACTAGTTTCAAAACACAAAAAAACTCATGATTTTTTTCTTCATAAGCAATTTGGAGAAAAGATGGAAGGCTTAAAATTGCAGCGGTCATTTTTACTCAATCTTGAAGAAGAAATCTGCATAGAAGTTATTAGATATTGGATCAAACTCAATAATGTGGCCATGCCAAATAAAAAAATTATTAGTGAAATCTTAAAAGCTTTTATTTATTCGAATCCAACTCCAAAAACTCAAGTCCATTGGTCTAGAGCTGATAATGAACAAAAGAGTGCCTTTTTAACTTTTTGTGATGGTGATTTGGTCCTAAATAAGAAATAATCATTTAGTTCGGAGAGAAATATGAGTTATGAAACAATAAGTCTAGGTATTGAAAATAGGGTGGCAACTATTTCTATTAACCGCCCCAAAATGATGAATGCATTTAACGAGCAACTTATTTGGGACATGGGAGATGCTACTGAAATAGTAAAAAATGATTCTCAAATTAGGGTTTTGGTCATAACTGGAGAGGGCAGAGGTTTTTCTGCCGGCGCTGATTTAACTGAAAGAGATGCATCTTGGGTAGATACTAAGGATGCTTTGTTAAGAGGTTACCACCCATTTTTAAAGAACATTATTACAATGCCAAAACCAGTTATTGGCTCAATTAATGGAGCAGCTGCTGGCATTGGCGCTGCATTGGCTATGGCCTGTGATTTAAGAATTATGGCTAAAGATGCATACATTATGTCTGCGTTTAGTAACATTGCCTTGGTGCCCGATGGTGGGCTCAGTTTTCTTCTTTCACGAGCCATTGGATATGCGCGTGCTTTAGAATATGCAATTGAAGCAAAGAAAATATCTTCTGCTGATTGTTTAACTCTGGGCATAGCTAACAAAGTAGTGGAATTAGATGATTTGACTGCTGAAACAAAAAAATGGGCTGAACATTTAGCCAAGAGATCTCCGCAAGCACTATCATTAACAAAAAAACTGATGAATGATGCATTAATTCAAACATACGATGAAACCTTTAAAGCAGAGGCAGAGGCACAAAATAATATTTTTGGGTCTGCAGAAAATATGGAAGGAGTTAAAGCTTTCCTAGAAAAGCGTGAGCCTGACTTTAAGTAATCAGCTTATTTAATCCGGCTACAATCGCTTGAAAAGAGGCTTTCACAGTATTGCCATCAATGCCGGCTCCCCACTCATTTTTGCCCTCAAGAGTTAGCTCAATGAATGCGGCAGCTTTTGCATCAGTGCCCGATGTCACAGAATGTTGATGGTAATCAGACACGGTAATTGAAGTTGCAAAATGATTATTGATCGCAGATACAAAAGCTTCAATAGGGCCCCCAGCAATACCGACAAGATTAACTTCATCTTTCTCAACTTTTAATGTAATTTCCACCTTATCTGAAGTAATTCCTGAGGAATCTTCTGTTGAGGAAAGAGCATAATGAATTAGCTCGAGTTTCCCTGGAAAAGCAATGTAGTTTTTTTCAAACACTTTCCATATATCTCTAGACATGACCTCTTTACCAGTCTCATCTGCAACTTTTTGAACCTTTTCACTCAGATTGATTTGCAGTCTTCGGGGAAGAGATACCCCGTGGTCTTTTTCAAGAATAAATGCTATTCCACCTTTACCTGATTGTGAATTTATTCTTACAACTGCCTCATATGATCTTCCAAGGTCTGCTGGATCAATTGGCAAATAGGGGACTTCCCATTCTGGTTTATTTGATTTCTCTAAGGCATTTAAGCCTTTTTTGATTGCATCTTGATGAGACCCAGAAAAAGCCGTGAATACTAGATCTCCTGCATAAGGATGCCTTGGGTGAACCGGAAGTTGATTACAATACTCCACCTCTCTTATGACGGCGTTAATATCTGAGAAATTAAGCTCTGGATCTATTCCTTGTGTAAGTAAATTGAGCGCGATTGTCACTATGTCAACGTTACCAGTTCTCTCACCATTCCCAAATAAAGTGCCTTCCACTCTATCAGCGCCAGCCATAAGACCAAACTCAGAGGCTGCAACTGCAGTTCCGCGATCATTATGAGGATGCAATGATAGACAAATGCTCTCGCGATTTTTTAAGTTTTCATTCATCCACTCTATCTGATCACCGTAGATATTTGGTGTTGCCATCTCAACAGTTGCGGGAAGATTGATGATGATTTTTTCAGATGAAACATCTTTTAAAATATCTACTACAGCATCACAAACTTCTGCTGCATAATCGAGTTCTGTGCCAGTAAAACTCTCAGGAGAGTATTCAAAAGACCATTTTGTTTCAGGGCTAGCCAATGCTAGTGTTTTGACCAGCAAGGCACCGTCGGTTGCTATTTTTTTTACACCTTCTTTGTTTTGATCAAAAACAACTTTTCTTTGTAGGGTGGAAGTTGAATTATAAAAATGAACAATAGCTTGAGAGGCCCCTTTAAGAGACTCAAAAGTCCTTTCAATTATATGATCTCGGGCCTGAGTTAGGACTTGGATTGTTACATCTGAAGGTATTTTTTTCTCTTCTATTAGCCATCGTATAAATTCAAAATCTGTTTCAGATGCTGCTGGAAAACCCACTTCAATTTCTTTAAACCCAAGATCACAAAGAAGTTTAAACATTCGTTTTTTCCTTTCATGACCCATTGGTTCAATGAGAGCTTGATTTCCATCGCGGAGATCAACAGAGCACCATCTGGGTGCTGATTGGATAACTTTATTTGGCCAATTTCTTCCTTTTAATGGAATAGGTTCAAAAGGTTTGTATTTTTTTATTAAATCTTTCATGATTGCTTGTGTGATGTTATCAAATAAATCTCAGTATATTCTTTCCAAAATCGGCATCCCTCTATTTGAGGATGCAAAAAATTCTTCTATAAATAATGAAATTAACATCTACTTTTTTCAAAAGGACAACATTCTAACATTACATGCTAATTCTGTAGATGAATATCCGGAAAAAGAGATAAAGTTACTTGAAGCTATCATCGGAGCAATTCGTGGCCCTAATCAGCCAACCTCTCATGGGATTATAACCGCTTCCTTGCAAGAACCCTTTAATAAAAATGATTTGAAAGGATCTTCAAATCTTAAGGCTTCAATAGCATTTTGTGAGTTAGAGAACTTGTTTGATGAGCTAGATCCAATTTTTTCACCTACCCTAGAGGATATGCTATTAAATCCAGACCTCAAGAAGGAGCTTTGGGGGAAACTCAAGCCTTTGCAATCAACTTAAATGAACGCTTTGATTAGGCCTGCTAGCGTAGATGATATTTCAGCCATTGTAGAAATAGAAAATAAGACGAATCAAATGCCATGGTCAACAGCGCAATTTCTATCCTCAATGGAAGTTGGTCATTATTCATCAGTTATGCACGAAGAGAATAATATTTTAGGATTTGCTATCTATTCCCCAATAATTCCTGAATCACACTTGTTAAGCATTGCTATCGATCCAGCTCATCAGGGCAGGGGTCTTGGAGATAAACTATTGCAACAAATCATTCTTCAAAATAAAACAATTGGAGTGAAGATGATTTCGCTTGAGGTGAGAGTTTCTAATTTGCCTGCAATAAATTTATACGAAAAAAGAGGATTCCATAAAGATGCGATTCGACCAAATTATTATAGTGGCTCTCCAAAAGAGGATGCTTTACTAATGAGTTTGAAGATTTAGGTTAGAGAATTTTTTGTAACTCAGATTCAATTGCAGACCCACCATCTTTAGGAGCAAATCTTTTAACAACTTCACCATCTTTGTTAACAAGAAACTTAGTGAAATTCCATTTGACTGCCTCTGTGCCGAGAATTCCAGGAGACTCATGTTTGAGAAATTTAAATAAAGGACTAGCTTTTGAACCATTCACATCTATTTTATCAAACATCTTAAATGATACATTGAATGTGAGATCACAGAATGATTGAATCTCTTCATTAGTCCCAGCTTCCTGGGCACCAAACTGATTGCATGGAAAGCCAAGCACTTCCAAGCCTTGATCTTTATATTTTTCATAGAGACTTTGAAGATCTTTGTATTGAGGAGTAAATCCACATTTACTAGCTACATTTACAATTAATAGTGTTTTTCCTCGGTAGTCGCTTAAATCTACTGAATTTAATTCAATGTCCTTAACGCTTATGTTGTATAACTCACTCATTTAGAACTCCTAATTTTGAATTTAGATTATACGGAATAAAACAAATATAATCATCGAATGAGAATTAAATGGAAATCTTACTCGGCCCTAACCAAAGATGAATTATATGCATTGCTTAATCTTCGCCAGCAAGTCTTTGTTGTTGAGCAGGATTGTCCATTTATTGATGCCGATTTTAAAGATCAAGATTGTGATCACTTGCTTGCCTATCAGAACAATGAGCTGGTGGGTTACCTAAGAGTTGCAAAACCTGGAAAACGTTACGAGGGACCAGAAATTGGTAGAGTATTAACAGCTGAGAAGATTAGAGGAGAAGGTGTTGGAAAGATTTTAACTCAGGAGGCCATTGAGTTTTGTGCATCTAAATACTCAAATCATGAAATAGGTTTATCTGCACAATACAGACTTTTAAACTTCTATAAAGATTTTGGTTTTGTACCTCAGGGTGAGGTGTATCTAGAAGATGAGATAGATCATATCAAGATGACCTTGACCCCAACATCAAATCACAAAAATGCTTTTCAATGGAGGCTAGGAATTCATCCATTACTAATTTTAGGCGGAATCCTCTCCATTGGAATTATAGGCTCAAGTTTTGTTAAAGAGATTGATGTCTCTCAGCTGAATTGGGTTGCTAAAATTGATGAGAGGGCAATTTCAAAAGAAAAGTATGAGATTTATTTAGAATCAATTGCTCAATCAAGAAAAACCGGATTAATAGACTCAGATCCAGAGAATATCCTCGAAAGAATGATCGATGAGGAGTTATTGATTCAGCGAGGGATTGATCTTGGGATGATTGAGAATGATACCGAGATCAGAAGCACAATTATTCAAAAAATGATTGGCTCAATTATTGCTGAGACAAATGATTTGCGTATTTCGAGGCAAGATCTTGAAGACTTCTATTCTGTTAACAAGGATTTGTTTACGCCCAGCCCCAAGCTGCAACTTTTAAAGTTAAGCTTTAATAGCAACCAAGCGAATGCTGGCAATCAAGCCAGAGACTTACTTATTGAGGGTGATCTTGTCGCTGCAAAGCAGCTTGCTGAAAATGAAGTTATTAGTCTGCCTAATGTTTTACTGCCGGCAATGAAAATTAGGGAATACATTGGACCTTCTCTCACTCAGATTGCATTGGGCCTAGAAGAAGGTGAGGTGAGTGATCTGATAGAGCTTGATGGGAGTTTCCATTTATTGGTGCCACTTCAAAAAATTATATCTAGCGCTCCTGAGTTTAATGATGTCTATCAGCAAGTGGAGTCTGAATTTATTCGATTTAAAGGAGAGGAGTTGTTAGACGAATATTTAGAAGATCTCAGAAATTGGTATGACGTTGTTAAGGCAAATGACCTTTAAAAAGCTTTTACTTTTATTTATCTTTCAGCTTTTGTTGCCGCTGGAAGCTCATAATCGTAGTGAGTCTTATTCAAAGTTTAATTTTACAAGCCATGAAAGTGGAGTCGAAGTTAGGATCACGGGAACAATAAAGCGAGGTATTTTTGAAGCTTTTAATCCAGGTATAAAATTTCGATCGTATGAGGATTTTATTAATTATTTAAGCGATGCAATTTTTCTTGGGGATACTTGCAAGTTAAATCAACCAGTAGAATTCAATGAAAACAATGCAGCTGGTGTTTTAAAATTTTATTGGGATTTTCAGTGCTCTACATTGCCATCGAATATCTCAATCTCTTTATTCCAAGACCTAGGCGTTACTCATACACATATTGCTAGAGGAGTCTTGGATGGTAAAACCATTCCTGAATTTATGTTCGCAAGTCAAACCGATCTTTGGCAGATTAATTCATTATCTCAACCTAACAAAAATCAAAGTTCCTATTGGGGTTATTTAATTTCAGGTATAGAGCATATTTTAAGTGGTTGGGATCATCTAGCATTTTTGCTGGGCCTCATTCTGTTATATCAAGGTAGAAACCTAGTTCTTGCCATTACTGGATTTACCATTGGGCATAGCTTAACTCTTGGCCTTGGTGCTATGAATGTTTTGAGAGTGCATTCAGAAATGGTTGAGATTTTAATAGGATTTTCAATATTGCTTTTAGCCGTTGAAAAGTTTTTTAAACATTATTATGAATTTGATAAGGGAATCAAACATTTAATTTTTGCATCTATTGCATTATTTCCATTGGCAATATTTGGAGTGCTAGAGCCTCTATTAGTCCTTGGTTTGGCATTATTTCTAACTATTTATTTAATTTTGACACATCATTATTCCTCTCCATGGATCCCCTTGATGATTACTGTATTTTTTGGATTGATTCACGGGCTTGGGTTTGCTTCATCAATTGCAGAAGTAGGTATTCCCCAAGATCGATTGTGGCAGATAATCTTAAGTTTCAATCTTGGAGTTGAGTTGGGTCAGTTAGCTGTAGCTTTTGGAATACTCGGCTTATTCGCATTAGCAAAATACTATTTTTCTCAATCTTATTATGGTTCTATTCACAATATTACAGGTGCTGTAGTATTCTCTATGGGAACTTTTTGGTTTGTTACTAGGGCAATGGGAATATGAAATTTGCAATACCTCTGTCAATGTTACCAATGGATGAAATAAAGCCATTGGGTATAGCCGCAGATGAAATTGGCTACGATTTCCTAGCTGTCTCAGATCATTTAATTCATCCAGAAAATTTTTCAGTCCCTTATCCATACACTGATGATGGAAGTGTAAGGTGGGAACAGGGTACAGATTGGCCAGATCCTATAAACACATTATCTTTTCTTGCTGGAGCTACAAAAAATATAAGATTCTATACTAGCGTCTATGTTCTTCCGGCTAGAAATCCACTCAGAGTGGCTAAAGAAGTATCTACTCTCGATGCAGTTTCCAATGGAAGGTTTGACTTGGGAATAGGCATGGGGTGGATGCCAGAAGAATTTGAAGCAGGCGGCCAAGAATTTCGACGAAGAGGAGCCCGAGCTGATGAAATGCTTGAAATTATGAAGTTGCTTTGGTCTGGGGAGATGGTTGAGTTCAAAGGCCAATTTTTTAATTTCAAAAAATTAGAGATGCTGCCTGCACCAAAAAAAGATATCCCTATCTATGTTGGCGGCTTTTCAGAGCCAGCTCTCAACAGGGCAGCAAGGCATGATGGTTGGATTTCAGATATGCACAGTTTAAGCGAGCTCGAAACCTTGATGGCAAAATTAAATGTAAAAAGACAAGAGCTACCTCCCAAAGATAATTATGAGTATATTTGCTTTAGTTGCTGGGATGCATTTAGCCTAGAAGGTTTTGGGCAAATGAAAGATCTGGGCGTTACGACCATGACCACATACCCATGGATGCTATATGGAACGATGAATGATGCGCCTCTGGAAAAAAAAATTGAAGGCATGGAAAAATTTTACAATGAAATTATTTGTAAATTGAAATAGCGATCTATGCAATTCTAATCACCACTCCCATCAGCCCAGAGTTGTTATAATGACTTTATGAAAGTTGTAAGACTTGTAAAAAATTCAGACTTTAAAAGTGTTGAGCATTTGATTAAGCATTCTGGCAAAGGCATGACCACCATGCCAAAAACACCTAAAGAGATCAAAGAAAGAATTGCCTGGTCAGAAAAATCTAGAAATAAACAAATCAAGAAGCCAAATCATGATAGTTATTTATTCGTTCTCGAAGACAATGGCCGTATAGTTGGTTTATCAGCTATTTATACTTCTGTTTCGCTGAAAAAGCCTTCGGTTTTTTTTAAGAAATCCATTTCACAGCTTGAATCTAAATCCCTAAATTTCACCAAAGACTTAGATGTGCTTTCCCTTCACCTTTGTAGGCAGCCATATTCCGAACTAGGAACTTTATTTCTTAAGCCAGCTTTTCGCGGAAAGGGGCGAGGCTCACTTCTTTCTTTTTCTAGGTTTATTTTTATGTCTGCTCATCAACAACGCTTTGATCCAAAGCTGTTTGTAGAAATAAGAGGATTTAAAAATGCTAAAGACGAGTCTTATTTTTGGAATTCATTTAGTAAAACTTTTTTTAATCTTGATTTTTTTAAAGCCGATGAAATTAGCTACATAGATAACCATTTTATTATGGAGTCTATTCCTAAATACCCTTTTATCATTGAGCATATGCCAAAAAAAGTACAAAGAGTTATCGGCAAACCCCACCCTAACGCCATGCCTGCATATTCACTGTTGAGAAAACAAAACTTTAGACCCAATGGTTTGATAGATGTTTTAGATGGAGGGCCATGCCTAGAGGCAAAAATTAAAGATATTCCCTTGGTCAAATCTGCAAAGTTATTTCCCATTGTGATTAAAAGAAATATTAACTTTGATCGATTTGGTTTTATCTCAAATCCATCCATTGATGAATTTGCCGTGGTCAAAGAAAATTATGCTTTTGATAAAAATAAGAAGGAGCTTTTTATCTCAGCCAAAGTAGCGAAAGCTTTAAATTTAAAGCCAAACTCTCTAGCGCAGGTTAACTAATGCTTTACATAGAAAATCAATGGACTTCAGGTAAAGGTAAGCTATTTAAGTCAATCAACCCTTTAACCGGTGAAATAGTTTGGGAGGGCAATTTTGCCAATACTTCTCAATTAAATGCAGCAATGCATGCTGCCCATAATAGTCATGATGAATGGTCGACTGAATCTATCCAAGCAAGAATAAAAATTATTAGAAAATTTTATGCTTTGCTTGAAAAGAATAAGTTGCCAATGACTAAGCTTATTTCAACAGAAACTGGCAAAACTCATGCTGATGCTGCTTCTGAGGTTGCTGCCACTCTGGCTAAGCTTAATAATTCAATTCTTGCATATAAAAAACGTACAGGTTCTGAAAGAAATTCTCTGGGCGTCATGCAGACAAGTCTACAGCATGCATCTCACGGTGTTATGTCGGTTGTTGGACCCTTTAATTTCCCGCTACACTTACCGAATGGGCATATAACTCCAGCACTTATTGCCGGAAATACGATTGTTTATAAGCCAAGCGAGTCGACTCCCATGGTTGCAGAGTACATGATGATGCTATGGGATAAAGCGGGATTGCCTGCTGGTGTGATTAATATGATTCATGGAGGCAAAGATATAGTTCAAGGTCTTTGTAAGCACCCCCTAAACAAGGGATTGCTTTTCACTGGTAGCTACAAAGTTGGCAAACAAATTAGTAAAATCATGTCTGACTTCCCAGAGAAGATCCTAGCATTGGAATTAGGTGGCAATAATCCATTGGTGGTTTGGTCAACTCAAAAAATTAATGCTGCAGTAGATCTTATTTTTGAATCTGCATTTATTTCATCAGGCCAACGTTGTACTTGTGCTCGTCGCCTGATTCTTCCCAGTACTAATAATGGTAAAAAAATCTTAGCTCAATTGAAGCAGAAAGTTCAATCGCTCTCCTTTGCAGATGAATCAAATCTTTACTACGGCCCATTAATCTCTCCCAAAGCCACTGATAGATTTTTAGCTTTTCAAGATAAGCTAATCAAGCTGGGCGCTATATCAATTCTAAAAGCTCGTAAAGTTAGAGGTTCATTTAACTTAGTCACGCCCAGTCTGATCAATATTACCGGAATGAAACAATCTTATGATGAAGAAAACTTTGGTCCCATGCTGCAGGTATATTTTGCAGACACCTTTGATGATGCTGTGGCAGAGGCAAATAATACAAAATATGGTTTAGCAGCAGGACTCATTTCAGACAATGAGAAATTATTCGAAGGATTTACACAAAAAATTAATGCAGGTGTAATCAACTTTAATTCAACTACAACGGGTGCATCTGGAGCTTTTCCATTTGGTGGAATAGGAAGAAGTGGCAATCTGAGACCTGCAGGTTTTTATGCCGCAGATTATTGTGCATGGCCAAAGGCATCAATTGTAAAAAGACTATAGATGACTTATTCAGGGGAGATTAATTTTGACGGTTTAATTGGACCGACTCATAACTATGCTGGTTTATCCCAAGGTAATTTAGCTTCACAAAAACATCTCAACCAAACTTCAAATCCTAAAGCTGCTGCATTGCAGGGTCTTAATAAAATGAGGCTCATTATGGATCAAGGAATTCCACAGGGATTTTTCTTACCTCATGAGCGCCCACACTTAATGACTCTTAGAGCTATAGGATTTGGTGGAACAGATGAAGAGGTCATCAATCAAGTAGCCAAAAAAAATCCAGCTTTATTAAAAAATGTTTATTCTGCATCATCAATGTGGTCGGCTAATGCAGCGACCTTCTCTCCTAGTATTGATAGCAACGATCAAAAAATCCATATCACTCCAGCCAATTTAAATTCCATGTTTCACCGTTCAATTGAACATGAATTTACAAAGACTCAATTAGAACTTATGTTTGGCAGAATTGCTAAGGTGCATGAACCTATTAAAAACATATCAGGATATGGTGACGAAGGGGCTGCAAACCATCTCAGAGTGAGTGCTCAGCATCTAATGCCAGGCTTTCAGATTTTTGTCTATGGAAGTTCTGCATTTGAAGTTCACCAAGGCATCATTGCTCGCCAAGCAGAAGAAATCTCTCAAGCGGTTTCAATCCAGCATCAACTTGATCCAGACAGAGTGCTGTTTTTAAAACAAAATGAACAAGCTATTCACTCAGGTAGTTTTCATAATGATATTGTGAGCCTAGCCAATGAAGAGGTTTTTATCTTTCATCAAGAGGCATTTGCAGACAGGGTTGAATTAGAGAGAGTATTGCACCAACTTAAGGATCATGTAAAAGGTTTTCATCCCATTGAGATTCTCTCTAAAGATATTTCTCTCGATGACCTTGTATCAAGTTATTTACTTAATTCACAATTAATTACTGTTAAGAATAATGAAATGATGATGCTGTTGCCTGAAGAAGTTCAGAATCATGGTAATTGCATGAAATGGCTGGAAGAAATTAAATCTTCGTCACCCATCAAGCGCTTGGAGTTTGTTGATATTCACCAAAGCATGATGAATGGGGGAGGACCAGCATGCCTAAGATTTAAAGCTGTAGTGAATAGTGATGAGCTCGATAAAATTAATAAAAAATTTCTTCTGAGCCCAGAAAAGCTAATTAATTTGAGAGCCTTAGTCAGCAAACATTACCGAGATCGAATTAATCCTGATGATTTGCTAGATATCAAACTCATGGAAGAATCCTATTTATTTTTAGACGAATTGACGCAGCTTTTAGGTATTGGGAGCATATATTCTTTTCAAAAAATTTAATCAGTGATACCGGTTAAGCTCTAATACATATAACATTAAACTATGAGCTACAATGTGAAAATGAATCAAAATAAAATTTTAACCACTCATACAGGAAGCTTACCTAGACCAGAAGAATTAATTAAGACAATGTGGGCTTTGGGTGATGGGATACCTGTGGATAATAAGATACTCGAAGAAAGAATCGCAGAAGCAGTTTATTTAATTGTTGAAAAACAACTTAATGCTGGAATTGATATTATTAATGATGGAGAAATGTCAAAACCAAGTTACGCCACTTATGTTAAAGATAGGTTGAGTGGATTTGGAGGTGAATCTCCAGAGAACTATTTTTTTGCTGATCTGCATGATTTCCCTAAAAGCAATGAAATTGTAGGAGCAAATCCTGGTCGAAAAAAAAGAACCGCCCCAGCTTGCAATGAGTCCTTGGAAGTCGCTGATCCAAAAGCAGCAGAATTAGATATGGTAAATTTAACAAACGCAGCAAAAAAATTTAATGCACCATTTATGTTTTCAAGCTCAGCTTCTCCAGGAGTCATATCCTTGTTTTTTAAAAACACATTTTATAAAACTGATGAAGAGTATGTTTTTGCAATAGCAGATGCAATGCAACACGAGTACGAGGCCATTGCAGCAACAGGAGCATTCGTTCAGCTTGATTGCCCAGATTTAGCGATGGGACGTCATACAGAGTATGCCGAATTAGATGAAAAAGCATTTCAAAAACGTGCCGCCATGAATATCGAGGCTCTGAATCATTCAGTTAGAAATATACCCTCTGAACAATTAAGAATGCATTTGTGCTGGGGCAATTATCCAGGCCCTCATCATTGTGATATTTCAATCGAAAAAATTATTGATTTGGTGTGGAAAGCAAAGCCAAACACAATTTTATTTGAAGCAGCAAACCCCAGGCATGCACACGAATGGGAGTTATTCAAAAATCATAAGTTACCAGATGATAAGGTTATTTGTCCCGGGGTAATTGAGCCCCAATCTAACTACATTGAGCATCCTCAATTAGTTGCTCAGCGCATAGAGCGATATGCAAATCTAGTAGGCAAGGAGAGAGTTATGGCAGGAGTAGACTGCGGTTTCAGCATCCATGTTGGGATGCAAGGAATTGATCCAGATGTAGCATTTGCAAAGCTTAACGCTCTAGCTGAAGGAGCGGCAATTGCTACAGATCGATTGTGGAGGTAGAGGTAGATATAGTTCCAAGATTAAATTTTAATATACAACGCTGCAATTTTCGTATTTATAAGCCTGGACAATCTCTTCATTAAAATTTTTCAATTCACTAATCATGGTAGTCAACATTTTTTTGAGCACCTTCCCATAGCGCGGAAGCTGCTGGAGTATCTAATTCCTCCATCAAGTGACCAACCAAACCAGCACATCTTGCCGTTAAAACAACTCCTCTCATCATATTGGAGGGAATGGATGCTTCTGCTAACGCAGCTCCAATTGCAGCAGAGACATTTGTAACAATTTTTTTACCCAGTTCCTCTGAAAGAGAAGACTCCATTAAATGCATCGCCTCAATAAATCTTCCATCAACCCCTGTCTCTTGGCAAATTTCTAATAAGCGATTTACTCTTAAATCTTTTGATTTATGAATTGGATGCCCAAATCCTGGAACCGGTTTTTTGTTAGAGCGATATTCTTTTATAATAATTTTTGCTTCTATTTGCATATCTTCAGAATTACAAATTCGCTCAAAAATTGCTCCACACTCACTTGCAGTTCCAGCATACCTATCGCCAACACCTAACAACCCAGCTGCGATGGCGCCTTGAAAGGACTCAGGTGCCCCATGAATAGTGAGCCGTGTCGCTATTGCAGAGGGAACTAATCCGTGCTCCATAATTGTAACTAGCACAGCATCTACAATTGTTAGTTGCAGCTCTGAAGGATCTTTCCCTAGGGCTTGGAGTAACCATGCTTGGGTAAAACTGTATTTTCCAACTAAATCTTGAACTAAATTTTTATCCCTAATTAAAATATGGTCCTCATCAAAATCACATATACTTGTCTGACCCTTTTTTGTAGTATCTTTATTCATTTACTTTATAAGCATAAGTTATATTTTCCATGCTAATATTATAAGCTAAATTCTGAATGTTAATTCATTTCAGAAAGGGGGAACCAATACAAATGAAAAATTTAAATCAATACATAAAACCTATCTTTGCTTTGACAAGTATATTTTTTCTAGCAGATCTCTCATCTCAGGAAAGATCTTCTGCAAATACAGTTCGTGGATACGAAGAAGTAGTTGTAACCGCTAGAAAAAAAGATGAATCACTCTCAGAGGCTCCTGTTTCTGTTAAAGCCTTCACCTCAGAAGAAATAAGATCTGCAGGTATAGAATCTGCGCAAGATTTCATCAACTTAACCCCAAACGTAACTCTTGTCCAAACTCAAAATGCAGGGAATTCTTTTTTAACCCTTCGCGGTGTATCGCAAGCTAGAAACAGTGATATGTCTGCTGCTGTGTTAGTTGATGGGGTGTTGATGTCAAATCCTACTCAATTAAATCAAGTTCTATTTGACATAGATCAAGTTGAAGTTCTTAGAGGCCCCCAAGGAGCTTTATATGGTCGAAATGCTATTGGTGGGGCTATAACAATCACAACCAAGGAACCGGGTGAAGAAACGGATGGAAGATTTACTGTAGGCGTTGATAGCGGAAATGGTTATGCTCTTAAAGGTGCTGTCAGTGGAGCCTTAAACGAAGATGCATCTATGAGATATAGATTATCAGGCTCATTTAAGGAAACCGATGGATTTCTTGATAACGTTTATTTAAACACAGAGGCAGATCCTGTTGAGGACCTTTCAACAAGATTAAGAGTTATATGGGATGCTTCAGATACTTTTTCTGCTGACGCTAGAATTTCAACATCAAAATTAAAAACCACTGCACTGTATTTTGTAATTGGTGCAGAGGCTGATAATACTTCTATCGATATTATGACTAATAATCTTGGTTACAATGAAAGGAACTTCACAAGCGCTAGCTTGAAGTTAGATTGGGATTTAGGAGATAGAGTTTTTACATCCATCACTGCATATGATGATGTAGATGAGATCTTATACGGCGATCAATTTAATTTCTTGCCGCTAGAACATCCTTTCAATTATTTTAATAATGATCCATTTGGAGATTATATTAAGTTCTTAACTGGAGATGATTATGTTGACTTAAGTCAAAATCAATATCTTGAAGTAGAATCCATAAGTCAGGAGTTTAGATTATCCTCGAATACTCAAGATGGCCCTCAATGGATTGTAGGGGCGTATTTTATTTCTACAGACCGTTATATCTCAACTGGTAATCAGATAGATAGAGGCTTAGGAGTCTATCCAGTCAAGAAACAATTTAGGCCATCAGTATTTGTTGAGCCTGGAAACATTAGCCCTCAATTAAATATTTTAGCTGACGCTCAGGACAATTTTGCTTGGGCAATCTTTGGTCAAATTTCATATGATATTTCTGAAGCTATAGAAGCTAGTTTCTCTTTACGTTACGATGATGATGAGCGCGAAAACACCACCATGACCCCAGCTCTCTATAATACATCTGGCCTTGATTTAGTGCTTGGAGAAAAGAGAAAAGAAAGTTGGGATGAACTTCAGCCAAAATTTACTTTGCGTTATCAACCGAATGAAAATACAACTACATATTTTGATATCAGTCGTGGTTTCAGATCAGGTGGGTTCAATCAGACAGGTGTAGGGCAAGCTGTCCCAACACCAGGCGTGAGTGATATTTTTGATGCGCAAGTTGCTGATACCATCGAAGTTGGACTGAAAAATGTTTCAGAAGATCGACGTTACACCACATCTATAGCCCTGTATCAAACTAACTTTGACAATGCATATTTCTTTGTATTTGATCCAGGCACTAGTACACAAAACCTTGGAACTGTTGATGAAGTGACATATTCAGGCGCTGAGCTTGAGCTTAGCGCTCTACTTAATGACTACACAAGTCTTTATTTTGGTCTAGGCTTAACTGATAGCGAGATTGATAAAGCTCCGAATCCAGCACATGTTGGAAATCAAGCTCCATTAGTATCTGAATCTACAATGAATATCGGCGCAAATTATCGTTACCCAATTGGAAATGGTGAGCTTGACCTAGTAATGAGAGCTGATTTTGCTAGAACAGGAGATACATGGTGGGATCCTGCAAATACTTCAAAAAGAAGTGAAATTGATATTCTCGACTTAAGAGTAAGTATTGAAAAGAATGATTCTTGGGCCCTTACTCTTTGGGGTAAAAATGCTCTAGATGAGAAGTATAATGCTGAATGGTCACCTGGTCCTGCTGCAGGCTTTAATTTTCTGTGGCCTGCTTTACCAGCTAGATTTGGTCTAGACTTTACAATGCAATTTTAAATATTAAGGAGAAATATTATGTCAGAAGCATTAAAAATAAATACCAAACTTCATCACAATGCTTATGTTACAAGAGACATGGAAGCAGTAAGAAATTTTTATGAAAATATCATTGGCTTTCCCCTTGTTGCAACTTGGGCTGAGCAAACTGATCTTTTCGGCAAAGTTAGAACATACATGCATTGTTTTTTTGAAATGGGCAATGGTGAATGCTTAGCCTTTTTTCAATTTGCTGATGAAGACGATGCTAATGAATTCGGGCCTGAATTACCACCTTCTGGATTCCGACATCTTGCAATGAAGGTTGATCAAGCAACTCAAGATGGCATTCGAGATAGGCTTGCTAGCGCTGGAATTACTGAGCCTCAGACCTATATTCTTAATCATGGTTATTGTTATTCCTTGTATTGCTCAGATCCTTCAGGACTATTAATTGAATTTACAGTTGATCATGATGAGATAGATGAAATTAATAATGACAAAGCGTTAACTGCTCATGCAGATTTAAAGAAATGGTTAGACGGTGATCACACCCCTAACAATGAGCAATTTCATAGATAAACCTCACCTAGCAATGTCAAAAATTATTAGTATTGTTTTCCATAGCGGCTATGGCCATACTCAAAAGCAAGCAGAGGCAATAGCATCTGGAGCTTCGGAGCACGAAACATCCAAAGTTAATACAATTAGTACTGATGAACTAAAAGATTTAGACTCACCTCATTGGTCTGTGTTAGATGGATCAGATGCTATAGTAATGGGCGCTCCTACATACATGGGCTCTGTCTCTGCGGAATTTAAAGTTTTTATGGAATTATCTTCTTCTAGGTGGCAAGAAATGAAATGGTCAGGAAAACTAGCTGCTGGATTTACTAATTCAGGATCTCAGAATGGAGATAAGCAGAACTCCCTTATACAACTGCTTACCTTTGCAGCTCAACATGGGATGCTTTGGGTTAGCTTGGGTCAGATGCCAGGTAATAATAGCAGTACTGGATCTATTGATGATGTAAATAGACTTGGAGCATCTCTTGGTGCCATGGCACAGTCCGATATTGATGTGGGACCTGAAGATGGTCCTTCAAAAGCAGATTTAGAAAGCGCTCGAATCTTCGGTCTTCACATTTCACAAACTGCACACAGAATAAGTTAAGAGGTGATCTTTGATCCAGAAGTAGAAACTAGGTCTGTTGATGAGCAATATGCCATTGATTCTAAGAGGTTTCCGGAACAAATAAAATATCTTTTCAAAAACTCACCTTTTTACAATGAGAAACTGACAGATGCTGGATTCTCAAGTTTTAAAGATATTCAATCCCTTGATCAAATTAAAAATCTTCCCTTCACTGAAAAAGATGAAATAAGAGCAACTCAAGCTAGCGTGCCTCCATTTGGAGCTCATCTTGCAGCTTCAGAAAATTCTATTAGAAGAGTCTATAGCACTAGTGGCACAACAGGAGTTCCTTGTTACCTAGCCTTGACTCAAAAAGATATAGAGGTTTATGCGACTAATGTAGCACGTGGTTATACTGCAGCTGGTTTCACGAAAGGTCAAAAAGTAGTTGTTGGTTTTAATGCTGGTCCCTTTGTTGCTGGTGCCGTTTACTATGGGTTTGATAAGATTGGATGTAATGTTATTCCAGTTGGTACTGGCAATACCGAAAGAATGGTAACCGCTATTCAGCGTACAGGAGCAACAGGAGTAAGCTGCACACCTTCATACGGACTCTACTTGATTGATTGGTGTCAAGCTCACAATATTGACACGAGATCACTGGGCCTCAAAAATATGATTACAGCTGGTGAACCAGGTGGTGGCGATCCCTTGATTCGAAATAAAATAGAGAATGCTTTTGGATGTAAAGTTAGAGAATCTATGGGGATTGGAGATATTACATTATCTGCATGGGCAGAGGATGAGGATGCGCAAGGCATGCATTTTATGCCAAGGGGGTATGTGCATGTAGAATTAATTAACCCTGAAACTGAAGAGCCAATATCTTGGAATGATGGCGCACAAGGAGAGTTGGTTTACACTGCGCTGTATCGAGAAGCAATGCCATTACTTCGTTTTCGAAGCAGAGACCATGTGATAGTGAAGCAGTCCATTAATCCTACAGGAAGAACTGGACCAAGAATAAGGTGCATTGGCCGAACAGATGATATGTTAATTGTTCGAGGTGTAAACTTTTTCCCTACTTCTCTTGGAAGCATACTTAACAAATATACAAACCATCTCTCTGGTATGTATCAAATTAAGCCAACTGAAAAAGCTATTTCTCAAACACCTCCATTGCCAGTGCAAATTGAGCTCAATAATGAAACTAAACTCGCCCCTGAAGGATTGGCAGATCAGATTCAAAATGAAATTAGAGAACGTCTTTTAATTACTACCAAGATCGAGTTTGTCGTTTTTAATACTTTGCCAAGAGAAACTTATAAATCGAAGCTTGTCACATTTCCAGAAAACTAAAAGATAATAAATTTTATAGGAGAGAAAAATGTCATTACCACTATTTCCTTGTACCATTGTTGGAAGTTATCCTCAGCCTGAATGGTTGATTGATCGTGATAAATTAAAAGGTCGTTTCCCGCCTAGAACTAGAGCTAAAGAGCTCTGGCGTGTGAAAGAAGAATACCTTGAAGAAGCAAAGAAAGATGCAACTTTGTTGGCAATTCATGAGATGGAAGCAGCAGGCTTGGATATCATCACTGATGGTGAAATTTGCAGAGAGAGTTACTCTAACCATTTTGCAGCTTCATTAGACGGGATTGATCTTGATAATCCTGGTGAAGCTTTGGATAGAAGTGGCGAACCAGTTTTTGTTCCAAGAATTGTAGGCGAACTTAAGCGAACAAAATCTGCGACACTTGAAGACTTAAAATTTCTCAAAGCAAACACTGATAGACATGTAAAAATAACAGTTCCTGGCCCATTCACCATGGCGCAACAAGCTCAAAACGAGTTTTATGTAACTCCTAGAGAGGCTGCTATTGCTTATGCAAGAGTTGTGAATGAAGAAATTAAAGATTTATTTAAAGCTGGAGCTGATGTTGTGCAGCTAGACGAACCATACATGCAAGCCAGACCAGAGGCAGCAAGAGAGTTTGGGGTTGAAGCCTTAAACTTAGCATTGGATGGAGTGGGTGGTAAAACTTGCGTTCATATCTGCTTTGGTTATGCGGCTCTAATTCATGAACGACCCGAAGGCTATTCTTTTTTGCCTGAATTTGCTGAAACTTGTTGTGATCAAGTATCCATCGAAACTGCCCAAAGCGACCTTGATTGCAGCATTTTAAAATCCTTAAAATCTAAAGACATTTTGCTAGGTGTTATTGATTTATCAAATTCTGAAATTGAATCAGTTGAAGTTATAAAGCAAAGAGTGAAGAAAGCCTTAAAATTTGTAGATCCACAGAATATTATTTTAGCGCCTGATTGTGGGATGAAATATCTTTCTAGAAAGTCTTCATTTGGTAAATTAAAGAATATGGTTCAAGCTGCAACTGAACTGAGAAAGGAGTTTGAGTAAAAGTTAATATTTAAAAAATAGATGACTAAATACACAATCGCCTCTAAGTGCCTAGATCGAGCTGCCAAAGTATTAGATTCAGCTACAAAAAACCATGACCTTCAAAATGTTATTGGGCTTGTTAGCTCAAGCAAGGAAACTCTCCTCAGTCATGCTAGTGGAGCCAGTTTCGAAGATTCAACTGTAAAAATTAATTCTAACTCAATCTTTGCGATTGCATCCATGACTAAATTAGTCACAACTATCGCAGCACTTCAATTGGTTGAAAACAATCAAATAGGCCTTTTAGATGAAATTGAGAGTTATATTCCAGAGCTTAAAAATTTAAATATTTTGCAAAGCATAGATCAGGGAGGGCATGCTAACTACCTCAAGCCTGAAAGAAGCCCATTAATAAAAGAGCTCATTACCCATACTTCTGGTTATGCATATTCTATGTGGAATGAAAAGATTTTTATCTCAGACAATTTAAAAATAACTTCATCAAATATCGATTATCTTGAAACCCCTTTAACTTTTGAACCTGGAACTAGATGGGAATATGGAATAGGTATTGATATTTTAGGAATATTAATTGAGAGGGTGACTAACTTGCCATTAGAAGAATATTTTATTAAAAATATTTTCTTTCCATTGAGCATGAATGATACTAGCTTCAGTATTGAAGAAGGCAAAAGGGATAGGGTTTTATCCATGATGAAAAGAGACTCAAAGGGTTTGATTAAATCAGATTTATTTCAGCCTGAATTTAATAATCTTGATTCTCCTATGGTGCATGGCGGGGGAGGGCTTTACTCTACAGTGATTGATTTTGCTCAATTATTGAGAACATTGCTTAATCAAGGAAGCTTTAATGAGCATCAAATACTTTTGCCTGAGACTGTTTCACAGATGTTTATTAACCAAATAAATTCATATCAATTGCGACCTCATATATCTCAAATGCCAGATCTAACAAAAAATCTAGACCTTACTTTTGGCAAGGAGGCTGAATGGGGATTAGGATTTATGATACATCCTAAGGGTACAAAAAATGGAAGGTCGCCTGGCTCTGCTTCATGGGCAGGATTTTTTAATACATACTTCTGGTTGGATCCTTTGCAGGATATATTTGGTATTTTTTCTACACAAGTTTTGCCATTCCTTGATCCAGTCACATTCAATACTTTTCAAGAGTTCGAACGTGCTATTTATGGAATAGAGCAATAAGTTTGATCAGCTCAATGAAAAATTTTTACTAAGTCCAACAAAACTTATGGATTTAAGGGCATTGGTTAGCAAACATTACAGGGATCAACTCAACCCAGAGGATTTATTAGATATAAAATTAATGCAAGAGTCTTATACATTTTTAGATGAATTGACTCAATTGTTAGATTTAGGCGCTATCTACAATTTCCAAAAAAATTAAATTTAGATTAAGGTATTGCCATGCTATGGAGTCACCTTGAATTTTTTCTTGCAACCGCCCGTCATGGCACGCTTAGTGCTGCTGCAAAAGAATTAGATGTAAATCACACAACTGTTTCTAGAAGAATTGCTTCTTTAGAGAAAGAATTTCAGATCAAGTTGTTTAAAAGAAAAAATACAGGCTATATCCTCACCGAGCATGGAGAAAACCTGCTTGCAGAAGTCCGGAATATAGAGAAGATGATTAATCAAACCAAATCTAAATTTATTTCCACTCCCGAAAACATTGTTGGGAAACTCTCTATTGCCAGAACAACTGATTCAAATAGATTGAACTCATTGCTAAAAAGATTTCAAGATTCATATCCAAATGTTGAGATTTCAAGTTATGTGGGCACATCTGAATCTCAAATTAAAAGTTATGAGGCAGATGTAAGCATAATACCTGCTAGGTATCCGCCCCAAGATATGGTGGCTAAAAAAATTGGTACAACTGTAATGCATATATATGGATCGAAGGATTACCTAAAGGGCAAAAATATAAAAGATCTTGCATCTCTTGACTGGCTATCTTTTCGAAGTGATTCAGTAAGACCAAATACTATAGATCTAATAAGAAGATCTGTTAAAAATCCAAATATTAAATTTGCTTCAGATTCATATAGCGAAATTCTAGAATTAACGCTAGCAGGCTCTGGAGTGGCTTTTTTAGCTGATCTAGATGTTGAAAGTAATAAAGATATGCAAATAATTGCACCTCAAAAACATTATCAAAATGTTCATATTTGGTTAGTGTTCCATCCAGATCTTGTAAGCAACCCCAGAGTACAAGCATTTAAAAAATTTCTTATAAAGAATGCTAATGCCGTAGGCATTAATTAATTTTAATTAGAGGCGAGTTGTGCAAATTTGCACACCTATATTTTTTAAATGCATCTTTGTGCAGAATGTTTTTTGTGCAATTATCAACTGTATTGACATAAATTATGCCAATAAATTTACTTTAAATAAAAAAAATGTGATTTTCATATGGGGGAAATATTATGAAACTTAATATATCTAAATTACTATTAGCATCA